>Ga0255336_100289_pt1 | contig 96327 bp, 119 predicted proteins | sample MeOH1_35cm_T3_17_FD_189102 | JGI IMG/M metagenome (GOLD analysis project Ga0255336, IMG submission 189102) | Sandy soil microbial communities from University of British Columbia, Vancouver, Canada - MeOH1_35cm_T3_179 | ecosystem: Engineered > Artificial ecosystem > Sand microcosm > Unclassified ...
TCAAACGGCGCTTTGTCAGACCCAGAGAATGCTCAGAGCTCGAGAGACGTATGAAAGAGTGTGAAGTGGACGATACCACCGGTTTGTGCATGCGACAACAGCGGCGGTGCAAAATAGAATCACAGCAGGGAATCATCGATATGTGCGACCAACCACAACCACGACCGACCGTATCAAGGCCTGCGCCGGAGCCAAGGTCATGCCAAAATGAAGCCAGGATACCAACAGAGGTCTGCGAGCAAAACCGATCAGCAGCCTGATGCACCGAAAACAACGCGGCAGAGATATACCCGAGAACAGTCTTCAAGGAACCAACCAAAGTAACCCCGGCGAGGATTTTGGGCACCCATACGCGATTTGCAAGGCAACATTGTTACACAGGGAGCGGGGCTCGCGCACAAAGGACCCGATATCTTCTGACCACACACTGAAAGACTAAGGCAGCATTGTTACACACGGAGTGGGGCGCGCGAACAAAGGACCCGATATCTCGCCTAAGCCACAAACTGAACCAAGGCAGCATTGTCACACGAGGAGTGGGGCGCGCGAACAAAGGACCGAAATTTGGCATGGGTCACAATCCGAAAGACCAGGGCGGTGTTGTTGCACATGCAGTGGCCACAATCCCCAAGGCCAGGGCGGCACTGTTGCACATACGGCGGGCCACGCGGACAATGAACCCGACGTTTTGCATAGGCAACATTCCCAAAGGTTTGGTAACCTGGGCTGCTCCAAACCTCTTTACAACCTTATCATTGCTCTGCAGAAGATCTCCTTTTGGCGCTTACGCTAACGTCACCGAGCGGAAATGTCCATGCCCAGCAGTCGGTGTAGCCTCTGAATAACTGAAAGTGCGGTGTGAGACAAAGGCAAAACCAGCAAATTTCAACTGCAATCAAGCTGGCCTAAAATGTCGTCCTGTAGCGCCGAAGAGATGCTAAAGAAGCCATGGAGATATTTGGGATACCGCAGTTTTTCTCGCTTTTTGGCATCGGATAACGACTTTTTGATATTCCGACGCTTCGGGGTGGTCCATGTTCGGGTGTTACTGTCACTACAAGATGAAATGGTCCAGTTGGAGAGCCAACTCGAAGACTGCGACATGGACGCCATAGCACAAGATGCTCAAGAAGTCCACAATGGAAGCTTTCGGGAAGACGATACCGAACGGAAAAAAGTGTTGAAGTCTCTACTAGACAAGCTTCTGCAGTACGGTCAGTGCCGAGTGGAGTTGTGGGCAAAGTCAATGGCTAAATCTTCACAGACCAGCTTTTATTATACAATTCAAGGCTCTGCTCACTTGCTCCTCCTAGCGCTCGAGATGTCACGTCGATTTCGAATTGGCTGGGAAATCTCAACAACCCAATCCGCGGGCAGGAAACAGCGTACCTTGGTGAGAGCGACCTCGTACCCCTCGTTCCCAAAGCCAGGTCAATATTGCGACGTCTCCTCGAGCGCTCCAAACATTTCCGCTACGTCGGATTGTGGAAAATACATCCAAAGGAGCGGGACAAAGGAATAGAAGCTGGTCTCGACAGCGCCGATATTCACTACTACTCGGATGCGAGAATGGATCGCTTCATCGCGTCCATCATCCTGGCCGTTGGCATATGCATGTTGATTGTGCCGTTGTGGATCTTATATCTCGTTCACGGAATGGCCGCAAGACTGGGCATCATAACTGCTTTCATCTTCTTCTTTGTCGGGCTGCTGTCATTTGCAACCAGAGCAACACCATTTGAGAGTCTCGCCGCAGCCGCAGCGTAAGGAGCATGTCAACCACGCAGATTCAAACTAACCTTTTACAGATACAGTGCTGTGCTCACGGTTTTCCTCCAGATCGCGGTTTAGGCAGCTCAAAGAGAGAGCGTTGAAGCAAGATGGTTTCCAAGATGGTTTCCAAGATGGTTTCCAAGATAGTTTCCAAGATGGTTTTCAAGATGGTTTCCAAGATGGTTTCCAGGAGAGTTTCCAAGATAGTTTCCAAGATAGTTTCCCGGATACTTCGGACAGGTTCAATAGAAGCGAGGCGGTCAGAGGCTGCTTCAACTTCACGACTCAGCAAGCCTGTCAAATTTTGAACTAATATCACACCCTTCTGTAGACGTTTGCGAACACAGCAGCAGAAGATCATGATTGACCATAAGTTTCTGTGCTACAAAAATATCATTTGCCCAAATAGAAAGACTGGAGTGGTGCCAAAGGACTTTGAAAAGTCGTTCCACGTTATTTGGGTTTCCACTGAACGGAGGGGTGTGGCGCGAAGAAAGATGCCAGCGTCAGGAGATTGTCCTACCCATGCTTTTCTGTTCAAGCTTCAGCCACTAAAAGCTTCAACAACGGGCATCACGGTCAACTTCAACCTGGCCAAGTCCCCGATCGTGTTGAAAGCGGCTTCGTACGAGTCTGCGGTGCCTAACCATCCCAATTTCCTTGCTTTGCGCATGCTCAGAGACAAAGGCCAGCCGCCTATGACGGCCGAGTCCGCCGTACCGAACGTTTGAGCTCTATCTTTAAACGGGTCGAGCACAAGGCCGTGTTGTTTCGTCAATTCCGACCACGCTTGCACGACCTCTGGGCGCTCTGCCCATTCGACAAGGCTGAATGTAGAGCGAGTGATACCCGGGTGGCCGTAACTGTTGTTCTGACGTTAGCAAGTAGCCGGTCCAACGAAGAGAAGGGGCCAACGATGGGACGAACCCTCTCGGCGGCGTTGTATGTCTGGAGGAGGTGATCCGATATTTTGATTCATCCAGCTCGGGCGGCGTCCACTCAGCACCATACCATTCAGCCAGAAGCGGCCAGAACCTGCCCCAGGTGAACGGCAAGCCGTCTTGCATGTTGAAAGCGTGGTTCGCAGCTTGAGGACTGAGCACCGCCCATTCTTGGAGGTAGCTATTTAGGAGAGCGGTGCTTTGGCAATGCTCTCGGTCCTGAGTTTGGGGCTGGCTGTCAGTTCAAGCTTCTTAGGCCCGGAGGCCGGAGCGGAAGGCATGCGTCATGTGAGTCTGATGGATGGATGATGCGACGACAAATGCCATGACTCTCCTCGCAATCGCCTTGGAAGGACCACATGGCACAGCGGGGGAATGTAACGTACCCAAGCAGCATAATCTCCCGGAAATGCGAGGGGCAGTTTCAAGTGTGCCTGGACAGCGGCATAGATGGAGAACCCAATCATATGATTCAATGCTCCGTCCCGCACGGCCCCGATGATGTAGGAAGGACGGACGACGTTCCACTGCGCGCCAGTCGCTTTACAATAGTCAAACAGGATGTCTTCTTGAGGGTAGTAGAAATTCGATTCTAGCATGATCCTGGGATCAGACTCGAATGACGGATTCATCGCGGGGCCCATGTGAAAGCCGTAATTTTTGGCACCGGTCTGAAGCAGGAAGCGCCGGGGGTGGAGATCTGCATGCTTCAAAGCGCCGAGGAAGTTGTCCAGGAGCGCGGCTGAGAGCAGAAACGTGAGCGGATACCTCGAGCCGATCTCTGACTGGCATCCTACAGTTCACTTTGGCCAACTCATCCGCGTCTGACCACATGCCCAGAATACTGCCTGTTTGGGTGGGTTGTGTATAGGAGAAGAAGAAGATATAATCCCTGCAGCCACTCAGAACCAACAACTGAAGAAACCCGAGCATAGGGGTCTGAGGATGAAAGACTTACGCTTGTGCAATCTTCTTCTTCAGAACATCTCCAATCGCAGCAGAATTGCTCAAGAAATCAACCGACACATGTTCAACCCGCGAAGCACCCTCACCCAAGTCCTTGAAGAAATTCTCCGGCGGTGGTCTTCTGGACAAGCAATATATCTTCTTCCACCTTTCTGGTGCCGCAGAAAGCACCCTCACCATATGATACCCGGAGATGCCATTGGCTCCGGTGACGATCGCAGTCAACTCTTTCAAGTCTGGAGAGTCCGGGAACACTGGTAGACCATGGAAGATGCCTTTTGAGTGTACGATTTGCTGTGTTGCCGAAGCCATATTGTACCGACAAGGCTCGTCATTCGCCAACTGCTTTTTCTGCCCTGAGTATGGTTGTCAAAGTTTGAAGGATATTCGCCTAGACGACCCAAACAGCAGAATCATGGCAGACAGAAATATATCGGTTTTCTTTTGCCGGCATGTATCTCCGTTTATCCACGCTCATTCGATCCTTTTCGGCTGAAGAACTCCGAGCTCGACGCGTGCGGGGTGTCATGAAAAGCTGGAGTTTGACCTATTAGAAAATCTTCTCCCCAACCCCCACCACGACAGAATCACGTCCGTGGCATCGGACATGCTCGTGAAGACAACCCGGAGGCCAGTTGGGGCTGGGAGTATGACGTATTTACCCAGGGGAAGCCTCCACCCGACCAGCGAACACTTCATGTGGTTATAGGAGTTGGGATCAGTGGATTCCTGTGATGAGATATTGTGCCATCTGGTCGGCGGATCCGGTACCACAAGAGATGAGGAACGTCAGCCTCACCTGCGCACCCTCAAGACTCAATATTTTGCTCTCCAGACCATGCCAGTTTTGTGGAGCCTAGGTGCGCCCCGCTTAACGAGAGCTGACCACACGCCAATCATTGGACAGATGGGAGCCTCCCAGCGACCTGTCCAAAGGACCAACGGCGTCCCTGATTTTCCCCTTGAAGCGCGCCTAGCGAGATCGCCAAGCGTTGGTGCCCTTTCCCCATTTGATACCTCTTCAGCATAGCTTCATTGACACCGCTGATGTTATGGACACTTGCTAAAGGACAGAGGTCTTGGCAAGGTGGTCACACTCTTGGCACGATTCTCGTGTATAAAGCCTTCCTCCTTCATCCACGAAACCTGAAATCACCAAAATAGCTGATGAGCTGGAGACGGCCACCGCGACTCCCACCTTGGTCGAATGGAAAGTTTCCACAAGCAGCGATCGCACCGTTTTCTCGACCCCGCTGTTTCAACATGGCTTTGACGGGAGCGAAAGAGGCAACCACTGAGTCGGCGCGACCGATTGTATTCTCAGGACCGTCCGGCACCGGCAAATCGACGCTCATCAATCGACTTTTCGCCAAACACCCCGACCTTTTTGGATTCAGCGTCTCCCATACCACACGAAAGCCTCGGCCCGGCGAACAAGACGGTGTACACTATCACTTCACGACGCCGGAGAACTTTGAATCCTTGATCCAGCAGAATGCGTTTGAAGAGTACGCCAAGTTTGGTGGCAATTATTACGGCTCGTCGCGCAAGGCTATCGAGGCTGTGGCGCAAGGGCAGGGGAAAAGCATTGACGGGTCGCCGGCGCCCGGGAAAAGAATTTGCGTTTTTGACATTGAGATGGAGGGTGTGAAGCAGCTGAAGAAGAGTAGACTCAATCCAAGAATATGTTTCATTCAGCCACCCAGCATCGAGATCCTCGAGCAGCGACTGCGGGGCCGCGGTGATACCAGTGAGGATGCGATTCAGAAAAGATTGGCACAAGCAAAGAAGGAGATGGAGTATTGCAGGACAGAAGGCAAGGACGACGAGGTGATGGTGAACGACGACCTTGACAGGACTTTCCAAGAGCTCGATGAATGGGTGATGAAGGATCTCCGTTCAAGCAACAATTGACATGGGTTCATGGCTCCTGGCATTTTGACGTTTGGTTGTGAGGTGTTCGGGTCTAAAAGGTCATCATAGAGGTGGCGACAGGAACAGGTTGGTGATAGATCATGGCAATTACTATATACCCATTTTAAGACGAAAGACCCGCTCTCTCCATAGACGCTGCAATAGACACTGCTCAAAAGGATCGAAGGGATATGGATTGTTTCGCTCAAAAAGGGATTCAGGAAACCGTCTCCTCCTCACTTGGTGGTCGCTGATTCGTTTCACAAGGAGGACCGCTCAGTACCCGTTCATCGTCATGCGCTGCGAACTCCGGCTCAGCTCCCTATCAGCAGCCGGGCTGATGGGCCGACTCCCAGCCATGCCACTGGCTGCACTGCTCTCCTTCAGTGCGAGCAATTGCTTCGCCCTGAATGTCTCGTAGTGGATTTGGCTCGTGGTCTCGATCAGATCTTGAAGGTGTGTCCGCGTCAGGAAGTTTCGGAGATAGACAAACTCGCAATGATTCTCGTCTTCAACATTGATCACGCCCCACTTGTTCTGGCGGCCACGAACTTGCTTCCCGTTGACGATGAGCGACTTCTCGCTTCCGACCACGGCGAAGGGAATGATGTCTTTGATGGCAGCGTTGGTGGCGCGCTCCTCGTCATCCAGCTCCTCGTTGTCGTAGGGGTACATCTTGAGGTTGTGGAATACAAACTCCTCCTTTATCCGCTCCTTGAACGCCCGGCGTTCTTCCAGGGTGAGGGAGTCCGCCTTCGCAATGACGGGCACCACGTTGACGACATCGGACAGCTTCTTGAGGACGACGATGTCGAGCGGCTTGAGAGCATGGCCCGAGGGCTGGATGAAGAAGAGACAGCAGTGGATGCGCGTGTCCTGGATGTACCGCTCCCGCTGCGCCGTCAGCTCTTTCCGCAGATAAGCCGAGTGCTGATCCTTGATGTACTTGACAATCGGATCCCAGCTGAGCCATGTTAGATGAGGAACCACCAGCGCCGAGGGGCGGGATTCATCGTGCTCACCATCGATCATTATTGACCAGATCTCCATAGCCAGGAGTGTCGACGATGTTCAGCCGTAGTCGCACTCCGTTTTCCTCGATGACTGCACCATCATCAGTCACCAACTCGCCGTGCTTCACGGGTCACCACCTACTGTGAGAAACGGTCTGGATTTCGGTGGTGGATCGAACAGGCTCGTCCGGCCGTAGACGTCCTTTCGAATCAATGAGATGGGATGCGAATATCGTGTTGATCAACGTGGATTTCCCGAGCCCGGTTTGACCTGCAGAACAAGGTCAATGCGTGCTCGCCAAAGGACTGTCACCACGACTCACCAACGCAAATCACGTTGAACTGGAAACCTCTCTTCAACAGTTTCTTCTCAATCTGTTGGGTGATGCTATCGAAACCGACATGGCTTCTGGGAAACACGGCGTTCCCCTGTGGCATGGCCATGGTCATGGTGCGAGGCAAATGAAGACGAGACCGAGATAATCGCGGCGATGGAGTTCAAGCAATGACACCGAGAGCCGTCACCAATGGAAAAGACACTTCGACTGCGGTCAATTTTCCCCAGAAATGCAGTCAATGTCTCCTATTTTGTCTCGCCGACGCCAAGCCAGGGGTAACCATCGCAGTACCGGTGCAGGAGCCCTGGACCGCGCTTGTCCAGGATCAACTAGCGCGCAGATCTGCCGAGCATTTCAGAAGCAGCTTTCAAGTCAGAAATCTTGCCTCCACGCATTGAGAAGGACTTGGTCTCGGACTGGGTCGACCTTCAATTTTCTTGCTGGCCGCCATTGCCAACACCTCCTCTCCGTCTGCAAGGGCCGTTTCGAGATGGCACTGGCTCCGACCCCGGCCGTGGCGGCTCTCACCCAGCTCTTCCTCCGACGTCCCGTCGTCCCATTTCACAGGTTCGGCCAGCTCGGCGCTGCGGCACAATCATGGGGTTTGACCAACTTCGCTCCAGCGTCACTTGCGCTCCCAGTCATTTCCATCGACATTCCCGGCATGATTGCCGACATATGGGAAGGCGTCCTTCGCGCCGTGCCGAAGAAGAAGACATCCCACATGAAGAAGCGACATCGACAGCTGGCAGGAAAGGCATTGAAAGATGTCAAGGCCATCAACACATGCCCTGGGTGCGGGAAGCCCAAAAAGGCCCATACTCTTTGTCCATATTGTGTCGCCGGTCAGTGTCGGAGCTGCCGAGATTGTTGGGGTGCTCACAATTCACAGAGATCCAAGAGTCGTGGAAACACGCCGAAGAAACCGCAAAGGCAGCAAAAACAGCATGAAGACACCACGACTGGAGACCCTGCCACCAGAGAGTCAGCATGGGCCGATTCCGTGTTGTCCCGTGTGGCCACTGCCACAGATTTACACCAGCCTGCCGCTCAACATGGTATGGCCAAGCACGAGTCGTCACGCTGGATAAGTGTCGGCACCGATGGAGGAGGAATCACGCCGTGGCTCATTGCATTTGAGGATGCCGTGCTCCACCCACTTGAAGTCGATCGAGACCTCATGATTCACTCAACAGCCGCGGAGCGGTATTCTAAACAATAGAGGATCTTATGGCCGACACAGATGGGTGAACCACTTGCGCCAAAAGATGTCTTGGGAGATGAATAGATGAAGCACTAGATGGGATGATCTTGAAGAAGCGAACATGGCCGAGAGTCTTTCCAGGTCTGGAGCGAGGCTGTGTCGTGTGAGGTCACTGTATGTCGGCTAGCAAGACTGTAAATTACGTCACCTGTAACTTGTATCGACTGCCGACCAAAATATATCCGTGTTAGAACCTCCAAACTCAAGCCTGCCACTCACGTGGGATCAACATCCCGAGCCCACAGTTCCAAATTTCCCTGCACGAAAAATGCAAAGAGAAGGGCAGGCAATATGGTGGGCACCTTGGCCATGGCACCCTCGTTGGCAGTGAACTGAGGATGCATAGTCCAAGCAGTACCTCGCGCAACACACCATCAACGATGGTCCGTCAGTCGATGCGGCCGAATATACCCAACTGACCGAATTTAGCGCATGCCACAGATATCTACTCGCTCGCGGTGACCCCATCTCAGATCCTGTCCGTGTCTGGCGACTCGTCCATCAACATTTATTCGACCACAGCCGACGACTTCCCGATCGCACAAGTGCTGAAGAACGCCCATCGACTAGGCTGCCACCATATTGTGACGAGCAAGACCAACGCTCGTGCCGTGACCGTGGGATTTGGAGGAGAAGCAAAAGTATGGAAATATGACAATGGCATGTGGAAAGAAGACGGAGAAATCAGGGACGCCTCCAGAAAGGCGGGAGAGCTGTGGGCGGTCGTGCTATCTCCCGATGGACAATACCTGGCTGGAACCACGTATGACGGCCGAGTAAATGTGTGGGATCTCGACAACGGCCACCAAAAAGTCAGAGAGTACGAGACGAAGGGAAGCTTTGGAATGAGCATTGACTTGGTCAGTGACGTGCGAATGGCAAATGGAGCCAAATTGGTGCTGACAATGTCGTTCAGTCCCCCGATGGACGCTTCACGGCCAGCGGCCATGAATCTGGTAATATCTACCTGTTCTCGACAGCGACGTCCCGTCTCCTCCACTCCTTACCGGGTCTCGTCAAGCCGGTCCGTGCTGTCAAGTTCTCACCCGGCTCCACGCTCCTTGCAGCAGCAGGCGATGCTCGTATCATCTCCCTGTACGATCCCAACTCTGGTGAGCAAGTCGCAAACCTCAGTGGGCATGCCGCCTGGATTACGAGTCTCGACTGGAGCCATACCGGCCAATACTTGCTGAGCGGAAGTCTCGACGGCAAGGTCAAGGTATGGGACGTCGAAAGACGGACCTGCGTCGCCACGCATAGCGAGAGCGACAAAGGCTTGTGGTGTGTGAAGTGGCTGCCCAAAGGCGATACTGGTCTTGAGAGGCAGAAAGCCGAGAGATTTGTCACAGCCGGGAGCAACAGGGTCATCGCAATCTACCGCGAGGCTACAGGTGGCTGAAGCAAAGGCGGGAACGGATCGAGTTGGTTGGGCAGGAGCGACGATTATGGACCAGAGAAGGTTGACTGCCTCAAGTTCTTTCGACAAGAGATGGCACAGTTCCAGGCGCAGCTTCAAACCCATGAGGCCATGCCCTGGGCACACCTTACTCAACTCAGGGTGCTGAGCGGCTGGAGCTGATCAACCAAGCAATCTGAGTTGGTTCAAGAGACGGCCTACGGTGGTGTTGTAGGAGTGCCAGAGGCAATGAGTCACGTGACCGTTGCTCTGAGCACTCCATGTTCTCAACAACACCAGTCTTCCAAGAATAACGGGCTACTCTTTCCAACCGTTTTGAATCCTGCTCCGAACGTTTCCATCTTTGTTCAGGAGTCGACGGTTCTGCTTCCATGAAGTGATAGCCAGGTAAATGACACCTCGGCCGAATTCACCCGCAAACTTGAGCACATCTCCATAACTTGCCTTTGGCAAACCTTTTCTTTGGGTGAGAGAAACTCGCACAGCGACTTGCACCGAATGATTGCATGAAGAACCTGACTTTGCTAGAGCTGGTCGCTTGGCCATCAACGCTCTGCTTCGCTCTCCTGGGCCAAAAATCGCTTTCTTCAGTCACGGTTCACTTGTGAGACAAAGTTGGCACCCTTCAGAATGACTCCGGACAGCCCCATTGGACCCTAACATGTGTCTCGATCCTAACAAATTGGATTTATATTACAGCAGAATAATGCTTTGCATAATGGCCTACTGTACAATCCATGAACAAAACACCTCTCAAGTGCGTATCCGCCAAGGCAGCAGGTTGTCGCCATACTCCTCCGATGTGCCTTCAGGTCCATTCAATGACACGGGATCACCGAAGAACTTCGTGTCGGCGTTGAAATTTCCGGCGTGATACTTGCAGCGTTCTCGGAAATGACCCATTTGTAGACTCTTTTCAAGGTGTCGTCCACGTTGGAGGTATCGTCCGGAATACGCCAAGCATCGCCATCCTCGACACTATCATCGTCATCCAAGTCCAAGGCTGGCCATCCCGCAGCACCAGACATTCCCACGAGACGTTGAAGAACCCATTGCATCTCTAAGAGATCCATGCTTGGTAACGGTAGCTTTTCGGGATCCTTGGTAGTGAGTGTGAACACATCTCCAGAGGAAATGTAAGGGGTCAGAGTCAAGTCTTCAACACAGCGGGGCAAACAACCAGATGCGTTGCCGAGGCGATCCAAGCCTTTTGATGATATGGGTTCCGTAAGCAAATCAATCCGACTTGCAATGTCGTATTTGCTAGGAACTTGCCAGAAGAATTGAACAGTAAGCTGCTTGCGATCGCTCGAAAGTTTCAGCGGCTTAAGTGCGAACAACCCGCGAGACCACTTAGAATGCGCGCTGGGATCGAGGGAGATGAGGTTGAAGCATCTGTCGACGCCAGTGCGAGGATTCCGAGAATCCGGAAAGATCGCCTTTTTCCACTTGTTGACCCGATCCTCACCCCAGAAGATATACAAAAGCCCCCAAAACTGGGTGCACGCGGAGCCTTTGGATTTATCCTCTTTTGGGAGTGAATTGAGCATATTGTAAGGGAATATATGGGCTGCATCAGGGAATTCCTGATTCGTCAGGACGCATTTGTAATTGTCGCGCTCTTTGCACTGTGTATTGTCAGACAGGAATATTCTGGATAATATGGACTTACCTTATCCACCTCTTTCCCCGACCGCGGCACCCATGCTTGTCCGTCTGCATTCAGTTTGCGCTTCTTTGGACCGTCTGAGCGTTGTATTGAGGCTCCCTCTGATCCCGGAAGTTGCGAATCCCGGAATCGTTGAGTCCCTGTTAACAGTAAGCATGTCTAGAGTCACCTAACACCTCAATCTGGTCTACTCGTAGCAACTCACATAGCAAGGGTAGGAAATTTGATGAGCAATTGAATGAAAGAATCACAGTTCGAGGCGATGTGGCGAATTCTTGCAAGTAGTTCACATCGGCGAGCTGACAGCAAGCCCATAAAGCAGGGGAGACGGGAGCGTCGCCGATCCGCTCCTTAATTTTGGTCAAGGCCTTGGTGCGCTCCGGTGATCGGATGTTGTAATCCTCATTGTTGAAGTCATCCGAGTCGATTTTAGGCGCCGTTGTCCTGGCCATTCTCTTTCGTGTTTTCCTGGGGCTTTTGGAGGATCCCTTCCTGGATCTCTTCTTTGATGAGGGGGCCATTTTGAAACAATTTGTACCCTCGCCTTTTTTGTACCCTCGTTTTTTCCCCCAACGTTTCACTCTTTGAGTGGAGATCGGCTGGGGGAACACTCAGGGAAGATGTGACCAGTCACCCGCACGTGATGAGATTGGCGAGTCACCTCACAGTAGGTGAAATCACGCCAAGGCCTAGAGTGACATGTGGGTCGAAGTCATCAGGCAGAAGTGATAGCTTGGAGGGCCGAAGCTATTTGAGTCGAGATACTGGCCAGGGAGGGTCGGTGGTCGGAGGGATCGTCCTGCGATGGCAGAGGGCGGCGGAAGGTGGGTTGCAGGTGGAGCGGAGAGTAGAGGGCTCTAGCCGCGTCATGTGAAGCAGGGCTGGAGCGCCAGTGGGCCAGAATGGAGAGAGGGGATGAAAGAAGAGGTCGACGTCGGAGAGGATGGGAGGGCGGTCCTTATAGCGATGTCAAAACACACCGGGTGCAGGGAATCTGTCACCGAATTTGGTGGGTGGTGGCGCTGCTTTTTCTTGGGCCCTTCCCTCAATGCCAAGACTGCTCTCCCCCTGCTAAACACATTGTAAACGAGTATAACTGTAGGCGCCAAGCTTTGCAGCTTGTACCTGAACAACCATTGATCCTGGAGCAGAGAAGGGAAAGGTAATGGTGTCCACACTTAGCTTCAACCCTTGCTCATTCCTTGACAGCCTTCCTAGTATGTGTACAAGTCCCAATGAACCGCTCGGAAAGCGACAACATTTCCGTTGCCCTGAACAGGCTCGTAGAAAATCCTTATGAAAGGACGGCATTTCCGTTGTCCTGAACAAGCTCTTCCAAATCCGTTAGCACATAACTCGTTCCAATTAGCCACGGCCAGTCCAGAAACGTGTCGTCTTCATCTTACTGTAGCTCTTACGACCTCTCTACGTAATGCCGCTCCAGAAAAGATCTACTCAGGTCTCAAGATCGGCCACACTGAAGATGACGTCCGTTTCTTCTGGTGGTACTGGGGGTCGGAGGACGAGCTTATCAAATTAGAGAATCAGAGCCGCTCCAGCAACATTATATACTGGGGTGGTGCCTGACTGTGCAGTAGCGGAAGTTTGGACAATAGTAATCTCTTGAATCTTTGTCGGAGTTGTGGAATTCGGATTTGGGTGTGCTCAGTCTCTTTCTCTCGGGAAGGGAGGGGTTTGAATGCTGCATCGCTCTTTGGAGAAACCAGGGTGAGAGAATCTCCCCCCGCTGACAGCAGCAAAGGTCATATCCGGTAGGTCCATTTTCCAAAGTGCACGATCCAATGTTCGGCCGAGGTTAATGTGAGCGTCTTCTAATCCCTCCGGGCAATGTCTCCTCTGGTGAACTCTCCATTGGATGGTCTCTTCTGACGAAGTTGCCCTTGAAGATAACCTTGACGTGGGGTACGGGAAAGGAGCATGTCGCTGGATCCAGAATTGTAGCCATATTGAGGTTCGAAGGAGCGGGGAAAGCTGGTAGAAAATGAGGCATGCACTGAAGCGAGGAGAGATGATGGACGGTTGAAGCAGCCCTCAGGAGAGACCTGTTAGATATCGAGGGGTGATCGAGGGGTGATCGAGGGGTGATCGAGGGGTGATCGAGGGGATGATCGAGAGGATGATCGAGAGGATGATCGAGGGGATGACCGAGGGGACGATTCAGTTAAGAGTGCTTGGGTACATAAATAGACGTCGTTGCCAAACAATTCAATTCACGTGGCAAGAAGGCGGGATGTGGTGTTTAGGGGGGAATGCTAATTTGCGCCCCTCAAGGCTCTTGACATACAGTTGACTAGTGATGCCAGCAAGCAAGGCGACTTCAACAAGGCTCGTCTTGACTGTGGCGACTGAACGGTGGAGTGCTTTCTCAAGGCTGATAAGGATAAAGGCGGTCATGGTAAAAGTGAAACTGGACGTGAATGCACGCAAATGGACGACGAGTGGTGGGATGGAAGTAAGGAGCGAAGAAATGGCGTTACCTTTTAACAGGCCCCGCCAGCGGCCACCTCCCTCCAACCCCCCACAGCACGGCGAGATTCTTCAATTACCGGGTTCACAATCCCGGCACACCAGGGTGATGTTGCCTGCGCCTGCCACCAGGGTGCGAGACTGATTGGAGGGTCGGTCGGATGGTGGAAGGGTGGGTTGGGAGGCCAGAAAGTGCAGGGCTCCGGCTGCGCCATCTGAAGCAGGGCCAGAGTGCCAGGAAGCCCAGGATGGAGAGAGAGGACGAAGGTGTTGGTAGAACACTGGTGCTAGGTCACATGATCGCCTGGCCTCTGACACACCTACGTCAACACCGTAGACAGCACCTTAGATAGGAACAATCAACCATCATAGCTTGCTTGGCTCATCAGAAGGAAGAGGTCGACGTCGGGGAGGATAGGAGGGCGGTCCTTATGGCGACGTCAGCGGGCGGCCAAGACCGAACTGGCGGACCGCCTAAAGTGGAGGTGGGATTTCCCCTTCCACGACATCTCTCTTTCCAGTCTCCGTTACCTTGGCTCAAGTCCATCGACGTTGACGGCGACCTTGTCTGCTTTCTGACCCCATTCCTTTGCATTGACCAAGAAGAGACGTCATGCCTGTGTACCACGTGGGTATGGGTTCCCCCACTCGAGACTCGTCGGCTCATGGGCTGACGGGGATCACACAGTTCTCTTGAAGCTGAAGCAAGGTGTTACGCCTGCTCAACTGGCCACATGGAAAACCATGGCCGACTCCATGGTGGGAAAGATCCCTGGTATGTGGTGAACCGTGTCTTTCGACCAGAACGGCGGTTCAGCCCAGTCCAACCAACACAGATACTCACGTTGTTCATCAAGGCCTCATCAAGCTGGATACTGGTCCGCCATTGGCCATTTCAGCAGCACGCGCACAGGGCTTTGACCTCGGCATTGTGGCGATCCTGGACAAGCCAGAGACGATCCCCGTCTACGCGCAGCATCCTGAGCATTTAAAGTAAGTATGAGGAAGCCCAAAGGGACCGTGATGCTGAAAGCCGTGCTCAGAGTTAATAATCTCCGTGAAGAACTCGCAACGGACACGTTAGCATATGATCTCGAATTTTAGCGTGGGAGACACCCCTGGCGTGAGGTGAGGAAAGACCAAGTTCTCCGATATTGGAGGCCTTCAAGTGCCGGGTACGTCGTACGGCCGAGTCGGTAGCAGAGTACAGTCAAGCACTCATCCATAGATGGCCATATCTTCATATAGGGATGAAGGTTGTTTGGATTGGAATGAGAACACTGGACTGTCTCCCGGCGGAGAAGTTGTCATTTCTTTCCTCTACCTTGGTGACCAGAAACGAATATGGCGGACGGAATGGACGAGACTGGCGACAATTCAAGTCGCAACGTACCATACCGCTAATTGAGCAAGGCTATATACAGGCAACCATTGGCTTGTTTGTGCAATCTCCGCCACAAAGACGCCGTTAAGCGGGGTATCCTTTCTATTCTCTGCTCCTAAAGGCTCTATCTTCGCCCCATGCGTTTGGTCAGCATAGAGGGCCTGTAGGTCAAGTGCTTAGCCTGTATTCCTGCAGTCCAAGCTCTTGCAAAGGGGCCAGATTGGTGCTTATGTTGGCACTAAGCATCCTTTGATTGACAGATGCTATGCTTGCTACGGATATAGTGTTTAGGCGATCCTGCGATGCTTGCTATGCCATCCTCCTCCTTCTCCTGCGACGCCACAAACGAGATGAGGTGCAGCTGGCCCTTCAGGGGAATTCCTGCGACAGCCTGCAAGTAACATACAGCCTTGGCTAGTTCAGCCGCTGCTGACAAGGAACGAAAGTCATGAGCACAGAGATGTTATAGCTGCCATATTCACACTGGGCCTTGCCGACGTCGCCTCCGCGACACCCTCATACAACCTGCAAAGGCGTACCCGACGGCGCAGCAGGTCTTCGACAGCATCAACGCATGGATCAACGATGTTGATAACGTCAAGGCCTTCCTTGACCAAGCAACTTCTCTTTGGACAAGCACTCGCTTCCGGCGCACAGACAGCCCCAGGATTCGCGAGCGATGAGCCCACACAGCTCATGATCGAGAGCAGTTTATCCAACCTTTCTCAAGATGGCCAAGATGCCGTGAGTGCCTTGATGGGCAGCTTTGGAAACGTCATCAGCAGTCTCCAGCTCATCATTAACAATTCTGGAGTTCGGCCGACGTAGGAGCCCTGGAGATCATCAACGACACTCATTGCAACATCGTCTTACCGAGCCTCGACAAGCTGTGGCCTGCCGCCGCCGCTTCGGGTGCTCCGCCAAATCCGCCAGCCGCTCAACGTTCTGCGGCCTGTGTTATTGGGCCTTTGATAAAATAGGACGCCATAATCTGAAATGAGAGATGTCATCAAGGGGATAGGCCGGATTCATCAAATACCACAGCACGATCAGGTGACACAGGACACTGGCGTCCACGTAGAGAGAATCAATGATGCGGTGTCCAGTCAGCTTTCCATTTACCCTTTTGTCAGAGTGGGCCTTCCTAGATTGGAGATCCGTGATTCCAAAACTCCAACCGATATCATCTCTTGAAACAGCTCCAGGTGTAGCCTTCCGGTCCTCGGGATTGGGCTTGGTCGATGTCGTAGCACAGCATTGTTTCTCCTCAGAGACGCACCCACATTCATAATGCCCTCGGACAAGGGCCGGAATGGAGTGAAACACGACAGAGATGGCCTCGCCGTTCAGCGTGTTGACCTGGCTTTGCTCTTGGCATGATTTGACAACATCTATCATCGAGCAGAGATGGATGAAGCTTCGAAGTGCCGTGATCCGACCGTTGGATCTTGCAGAGTTGACAGGAGGAAAGTCACAAATTCAACCTTCCATCTCGACTGTGATGACAGCTTTGTCGATGATATGGCCCGCTTTGGCAACGCAGGGGTGGCCACATGCATCCACCAGCCATGAGGGAAGGACTATTCAGAATAATGTGTCGGAGGCGGCATTGTTTACTTATTTGCTGGCAGCTGGCAGCTGGGATCCATCCACACCGTCCACATCAGTAGTGGTCGACCCAGGTATATGTCTAAAATGGGAGAATGAGAGGAAGCATAAACAATAATCACGGTATTGTGAGCCAAAAGCGAACCGGTTCCACCACGATCTTGACCACGTCCGAAGTTGTGGTTGGAGATCAAGCGAACCGGATTAGATAGGCTCGTTCCTTCTCGGTCACTCGGGAATGTGTGGACGCAATTGTCACTTTAGTGAGAAAGTGATTGTGCATTCAACAAGGGTATAATAGAGTGCCTTGACAATAAATGGGAGGAGAGGAAAATTGGAAAATTGAGGCCAAATTTATTTTGGAGAAAACCACGTGATCGGGAGGGCTTGGCGCTCTTTGTAGCTGGTCCTGCTGCCGCTCAACCATTGGAGTAGTAACGTATCAGGATGAAGGTTTATATGATTATCGACCTTTGGGAGCCGAATAAATACCCTTCAGTACCCCTCACAGAAAGGTGCTTTAGTATAATACAGATTGGCTCTAGAAATCCTCAAGACCACTCCCCGAGTCGCCTTGGCCAGTCTTTGTCTGGATAAATGATACATGTGTCCAACATCCTGTGGTGGATCAAAGGACAATTTGAGCATCTTCACCGTACTCGCATCCACGGTTCATCCTGGTCAGCTCAGGCGCGGCGACGGTGTCTGTCCATGGCCACCCACACTGCTCCTCGCTCATAGATCCTTCGCCCTGATCCAGGCCCACGTTGTTTGTGAGGTTGGGGGTGTCCATCTCTCGTGTCTCAATACCTTCCACATTCAAAGTCTGGATCACTTGCTTGTGTAACGCCGTCGTCGATCAGAGAGCCAGGACGAGGAGTGCCGGATATATCAATCCACCATTGTCATGATCATCCTCGTCGTCGTCGTTTTTCTTCTTCCTTGGTTCGACTTCCAAAACCATAGGCGAGGCCGCCGCCAACGAGATTGATCAGACACAATCCCATGGTCACACCTCGAATAACACCACGTGCGCCCAATTTATTCACGAAGCCGACCCTCCGCCTTCCGGCCAGGACGAGGTATGTACCACTCAAAGCGGCGGTCGTGCCGGCGCTGTCGATCTTGTAGCCTTGGAGATTCAGGTAGGTCGAGAAGAGAAGGAGAGGCGGAAATATCATAGGCAGGGGCTGAAAAGGTCGGGCATGCTGGGCGAATACAAAGGTAGCGAGAAGAGCTGGTGGCACGGGATTCTCTGTCAGGAGTGTAAGCAAGTAGACTGGACACAGTCAATGGACGTAGAATCCAGGGTGCTTTGGCGCGTTACCTCCCCACGCTTTGGCGGTCTGAAGCAAGGATTGCTTCGCCCCTTCTTTTTGGGGATCATCCATCTTGATACCAAAAAGAACCGGAAGATGTCTGGTCCTAGTCTTGGGTCTCCATGTGTGGGTTGTGTGGTGTGGTGGTGTAGATTCTGGGCGACGATCTGCAGAGTTTCAACATCGCGGTGGCCGCTCGGCGAGATGTGCCCACTAATCAGCTTCGGGACGAGATTGACCACCTTTCCACAAGGACGGATCCAACGGCAAATTCAGCGCGCAAATCCAGTATCTGAGGAAGCACTGCTGCAGAGTCCTCATTCACCTACCCGACCAGGCTGTGACTGATCGCGGCACCCTTATCTCCCCTGCGGCATGTCCGCGTCCGCCTCAGGCTCGAATGCGCAGCCTAATGGCACCGCCCGATCAAGAGACCACAACCAGGGGAATCAGGATCGAAAATTCACAGCCGAGCAGAAGGCAGAGGTGATCCGGATACGAAAATGCAGTGCCACCGCGTTTTATGAAATCCTTGCCGTCGAGAAAACCGCGAGCGATGGCGAAATCAAAAAGGCGTACCGCAAGATTAGTTTATTAACGCATCCCGACAAGAACGGATATGATGGAGCGGACGAAGCGTTCAAGAGTAAGGGCAAGTGGGAACCACTTGAATCAGGCTAACCTGCGTAGTGGTCTCGCGCGCATTCCAGATCCTGTCAGATGCAGAGAAGAAAGCCAGATACGACCAATTCGGTGGAGATCCTGATAGTCGCTCCCCGAGCAGTGGCACTGGAGCCGCAGGAGCCAGTCCCTTCAGCGGCTTTGCGAGGTCTCCGGGGAGGGAACCGATGTATGAGGGAGAGATCTCTCCGGAAGAATTGTTCAACCGGTTCTTTGGCGGCGGCATGGGAGCAGGATTCCCATTCGGTAGGATGCACGACCTGGCTCTGTCGACATTGATACTAACTCATCCGTATAGCAGCAGGTGGCGGTTTCGGCGGGACCCAATTCGTCTTCAATATGGGAGGCGGGCCCGGATTTACAGTACATCGAATGGGAGGCAGTGTGCCACGACCACGACCGAGAAACGCACACGAAGGGACTTCTTCCAGTGGACTGTCGACATTGACCCAACTACTGCCACTGCTGTTACTCTTCGTTTTGCCACTGTTGTCGTCGCTCTTCTCCGGCTCGACGCCCTCAGGTCCGTCGGTGCGGTTTGACTCTCCTGTGCCACCCCTGACCATGCACCGCGTCACGCCCAAATACAAAATCGATTACTTTGTCAATCCAGTCGAGGTCGAGGGCTGGAAAGCCAGACAATTCAGCTCGTTGGATCAGCGGGCCGAAGTGGACTACATTTCTAGTCTGAAATACCAGTGCGAAGTCGAAAGTCAACGAAAGCGACAAGAAATCAACGACGCCACCGGCTTCTTCTTCACCGATGAGGAGCGCTTAAGAAGGGCAAGGACCATGCCGATGCCGGGATGCAGACGGTTGGATGAGTTGAGAATAAGCAGGCAATATTGAATTTTCTAGCATCATCTTGGTTGCATCATCGTTGGGCGTTGGGGAGTGATTCATCTTGGTCGAGCAGTTACATGTATTCACACTTTGTAGGCGTCGAGTGTCAATCCACAAATTTGCCATCGACCCACACCTATAGAAGGCACACTTCTACTTCCACTGCCCTCGCCCGATTCCGTCTAGAACGTTCGGTACTTTGTGAGGCGACACCGCGCTAGAGCGGGAGGCGGAGGTTAGGCTGCATATCACCGATCCCATCCTACTGCCAACTCACACCTGACGTGCCGTCACTGTTTTGTCATCGACTCAGCAACCATCATGTCGGAACCCATATCTGATGCAGAAAAGGTGTGTAGGGCGGTGCGAGAAGGAAGCATGCTCATGGCGAACAGATCCGTAACAAGAGACTGGCCAAACTCCAGCAGATGCCGGATGCCGCCTCAAATCAAGACGGCTCCTCGGAGTCGTCGACTCCAGCATCACGACCATCGACGCCTCAAGTGTCCACCCCTCAGATCAGCACGCCCACGCAGTCGCCGAAACTGCAGAGCGACATTTCCAAACCTCCATCACCCTCTCCTCCCTCCAGAATTAGGATCACGCCGGCAAATGTGACGCCACAGAAGCGAGAGATGAACGGTGTGGAGCGGCCCAGCTCGCGGCAAGGGGAGACGATTCAGCAGTGGGAGGATCGGACACTCCGAAACATCTTCCGATTAAGCCTCGATCAGACGCAGACAAAAGATATCCATGGACAGACCTTGCATTTTTTGCCGCAGCTGCGCCAGGAACTGGAGGCCGAAAACAAAGCGTTGCATCTGACCACCGAGTTGCTGGAACAGGCGATCATGGAGGCAGGCACAAATCTCGGAAAGGTGACGCCTCACGACTGGTTGTTCAGTTGCTGGAAAAGAATTACGCGACTGAGCAAGGCTGTCAAGGACAAGACACCCGAAAATCGGAAATGGGCCATCATCTCCGAGGCGAGACGGCTGTGTCTGAGCTGGTGTATTTTCTCCATCACGACGCCGGAGGTCTTTGACCAAGACTACAACGGCACCTCCGCTCTGGCCGATCATCTCCTGGCGGATCCCGATGACGACCGCGGCGTGTGTCACGATTTCCTCACCGAGGTGGTCACGCGGTTTGAAGAGGATGATACGGTCAAATGGGCCTTCGTTGGCGCCGTGGAAGAGCTCAGCCGACGACTGGGAAAGTTGACCATGGACGGCGACTATCGGAGGTATACGTCCACGCTCCGCCACCTCATTCGGTATAAACATGTCGCCGTCGCGATCACGGAATCGACCATGTTCGTCAACCGTTCTCTCTCCGCGCCGCAGCTCGAGACGGACACCCTGCTCGGACCATACTTTCAAATCTCGCCTCTCCAGGCCGACGTGACCCAGCAGTACTTTGCGGGCCCCAAGACGATGGATCCCGGAAGGATACGCAATGCGCAGCAGTCTCTTCAGATGGCGTTGAGATCGCACCAGGCGGAGCTGTTCGACGTCGTGAATACGTTCGTGCGCGCGTCGCCCGAGGCCCGGGAGAGAGTCTTGGACTGGTTCGCGCTCGTGGTGAATTCCAATCACAAGCGAAGGGCCATGCGCGTGGATAAGGCGACCGTGTCCAGTGATGGCTTCATGATTAACGTGAACACGTGTCTGGACCAGCTGTGTGAGCCTTTCATGGATGCGACCTTCTCCAAGATCGACCGCGTGGACATTGACTACCTTCGGAGACATCCACGGGTCGACATCAAGGACGAGACCAAGATTAACGCCACGCAAGAAGAGTCGGACGAGTTTTACAAAGAACCATTAGAGGGGAAAAGCCACTTCATCTCCGAGTTGTTCTTCTTGACCGTCGCTGCCCACCACTATGGGAGCGAGGCGGCGCGAAATATGCTGAAAGACATGGACCGCGAATTGAAGCACATGGCCAAGCAAATTGAGCAGTTTGAGACGGAGCGACACAAATACGTCAACAATCCGATGCAGTTACAAATGTTTGAAAACGCGCTGAAGAAGTACAAAGACCAACATGACCGCGGTCTGTCCTACAAGTACGCCGTGCAAGGCGTTCTTCTGGACGAGCTGGCCCAAACGCGGTCCATGCAGTTCATGCGCTTTGTCACGGTCTGGCTGTTGAGACAGGTCTCGGCCCATAAGCAATTCCCGCGGGAGAAACTGACGCTCCCTCTTTCCGAGCAGCAGCCGGAAGCATTCAAGTGTCTGCCAGAGTATTTCTTGGACGTGATCAGCGGTAACTTTGGTTTCATCATGTACAACATGCCACAGCTCCTTTCATCGACGCAGTCGGACGAGCTGATCATGCTGTGCATCACCTTTTTACGAAATTCCGAATACATCAAGAATCCCTACCTGAAAGCGTCCCTGGTCACCATCCTCTTCCGGGGCACCTGGTCGTGGCGACAAGGGGGGAGGGGCATTCTGGCCGATCAGTACAACAGCATGCCATTTGCCGCCGAGCACCTTCTCCATTCCTTGATGCAGTTTTTTATCGAAGCAGAGTTCATGGGCGGCCACGGTCAATTCTTCGACAAGTTCAACGTGCGGTTCGAGATTTTCCAGATCATCAAATGCATCTGGCCAAACACGGTCTATCGGGATAATCTGTTGCGGGAAGCCAAGGTGAACATGGAGTTCTTCGTCAGATTCGTCAATCTCTTGCTGAACGACGTCACCTTTGTGCTGGACGAATCATTTACGGCGTTCCACACCATTCACGACCTGTCCAAGGAACTTTCTCTTGCCGGCACCAGCTTAAACGAACAGCAACGTCAAGAGAAAGAAGAGGCCCTCGAGGCCGCCAAAGGAAAGGCCAAGTCGTACATGCAGCTCACCAACGAGACGGTCGGCATGCTCAAGCTTTTCACCGAAGCGCTTGCCGATGCTTTCACCATGCCTGAGATCGTCCAGCGATTGGCCGACATGCTGGATTACAACCTCGACGCCATGGTCCCGCCCAAGAGCACGTCGTTGAAAGTGGACAATCTCCAGGAGTACAACTTCAATCCGAAAGCTCTCCTGAGCGTGATCGTGGATGTCTATCTCAATCTGTCCGACAAGGAGAATTTCATCCTGGCCGTGGCACGGGATGGTCGATCATACAAGCCAGAGAATTTTGCCGCTGCCGGCAGCATCATGAAGAAGTTTGCTCTCAAGTCTCCCGAAGAGATTGCAAAGTGGAATCGTTTGACCGAGAAGTTCGCCAAAGCCAAACAGGAAGACGAGGCGGCCGACGCCGATCTCGGAGATATTCCTGACGAGTACTTGGATCCATTAATGTATACTCTGATGGAAGATCCGGTCATGTTGCCGGTGAGCAAGATCATCCTCGACCGAAGCACAATTCGGAGCCATCTGCTCAGTGATCCACACGACCCTTTTAATCGAGTCCCTTTGAAGATCGAGGACGTCATTCCAGGTCAGTTCCCCGTGCAATGAACAGTAGAATACCATCACTGACATTTCATTAGCCACCGAAATCAAGGAACAGATACAGAAGTTCAAGGCCGACAGGATTGGTAGTCGGCGGAAGGATTTTGTCGAGACGGTGAAGTCTGAGGATGCCATGGAGACCAGCGAGGGCTGATGAGATGCACTGCACGCGCTTGCAGGGAAGACCTTCCACCTTACGACTGCCTTTTCACGGTTTCGGATAGCGAATGACCAAAGAGGTCAAGATTCTCCCCCGTCCACTTGCCTTTCCTTCTCCATTTAGTTTCAGTTGACATTCGTATACAAGAGCGGCGTGTGAATCATGGAGATCTTCGAGTGACGGACTTGCTCCTACCATCAATTGATATCATAACAGCACAGGATGAAGAAACTAGGCTACTAGCCGACGACGAACACGATCCTATCCCTCCCAAAACGTACAATTACGGTGCCATCATGTGGCTGGCGACCCATGCGGCCAGATGCAGCGGACACTCTGCATCCACTCGCCTCTGTACCTTGCCATACCGTGTTGGTAAGTTGCTCTCACAATCTGCTTTCGTGCTCCAGTTGCCCTTTAATGCATCAATTAGCAGCCAGCAACTGGTGACCGAAGTACCTGTGGTTCTGATGACATGCCGGCTGCATCTGATTGGTGCCGAACTTGCGGCATACAATGCATGTTCCCGTATTGAACACCAATTGATGACACCGATTGATGACACCGACTGACGATACCTCAGACCAGTGTCCACAACAAGATCAATCCGCCACTCAAGGTGAGACTTCATTCCGAGAGTCGTCGTCGATATGACTGAAGTTGCTGCGGATATGGTTCTAGTTGTTGCGAATATGGTTCTGACGCTCTGTTGGCCTTGAGGACGCTCTTCTCCACCTCTTCACGCATAAGGGTAGAATGTGATTTAGGACCGTATCTGTCGTAATGATTGTAGAAAGCCCATAGAATGATGGTGCTGAACCCCAGTTAGTGACTTGAACGGGTAAAAAAGGAGCGGGAACACGCTTACCTGACAATAGTGAAGACTAGTCCAATCCACAGCAAGACCACACTGGCAATCGCTCTGCCATTGTGTCTATACACCAACGGGGGATTGATTCGGTGCTCGGCAATCGCTTCGGCATCAGCGGTGTCGGCGGAGATCCACGATCGATGGGTGGCAGTGATGACTGTAAAGGCCAAGGCGTCACCCAGGCACATAATGCTAACGACCACGGCACTTATTCTCCAGGACCACCGAATGTTCCGAGGTTCCCATCGCTCCGGGAAGAAGAGATCGAAGAAGAAGGCGGCGCCGAAAATGGTGGCGACGGCGATGCCGACAAAGATGTTGTACGAGGCTGCTCCGACAAAGTCATCGTTGTGGACCCGCGCCGAAGAATGAAGAGATTCGATGCGGTTTTGTTGCTTGACATAATCTGGTCATTTCGTGATCAGCAAGAGGACAAAACCGAGCCCTGCAGGGTCTGACACTGACCTGACAAGGCTGCCGTGCCGATCGATTCAGAAACGACGCAAGATATCATAGCCACCTGGTATACGACAAACTTTGTGCGCCGGAGATGGTAGTCTTTGTTCCCAAACATGTAAGAGCTTTTGAACTTCCACCATTGGATGTCTCTGAGGTCGAGGCCCCAGATGATGGCCATTGTTTTTGCAGGTTCTTAGCAGTCACAAGTATCACGTGCTCTCCAAAAAAAACCGTAGACTGGATGTATATTATCTGAATCCGCCGTTCCGAGTGATGTTGTTCGATGCTGCGCGAAGACGATGCAAAGACGCATCACCGGCCAGCTGCGAGAGGTTGCGTTAAATGTGAGCACGCCAATCCGCCACCTGACTTGTACCCGCGCGGAGCAGTAAAAGCATGCATTCATTGTGCCACGGGAAAGGTAGGAGGGGCGGGTCCGATCCATCCGCGCGAATTGTGAGTAAGGGCGTGGCGGTTGGGTAAGCCTGACCTGAGGCACGAGTCAGGTCTTCTGCAGACTCGGAAAATGACGAAATGCCGCACAAGGTGTCTGTGCTTGATAAGCCACACTTCTCTTTATGGCGGCGACCAACAAAAGTCCCCCCCACGGACCCTGTATTCGGAGTTGAACAGTAGAAGTGGATGCTGAGTCGTTGTACTCGATCAAGCAAATCCATTGCACGCTGTCCAACTGAGGAGTGGTATCTCAGCCAAGTCTGAAGCTGATACCGTGACAGCCTCGCCTATATGCTCAGGCGAGCTTGAGTTGAAAAGTGGGCTGACCAAAGGCTAGACAATGCTTCGGAGGGGGGCGGTTCTCCAACCATTGCTCGTAAAGGTCTGAGGTGAGGCAAGGCTGTGGGGCTCCGGAGTCTTGGGCACTGTGGTCGCCTCTGATCTGACATCGTGTCGGCCTGCACATGATGTGCTCGGGGTCGAACGCTCAGCCTTTGGGGCCAGCTCTAAGTCGGCCCACAACCGGGTCTGGGGATCGACAACGCCGACGAATCCGCTTACTATCCTGCTTACGATCGGATGGAGTTAGGCACCTGCTCATGGAGGTCTGTGCATCCTTGAATCGAATCCATCTGGATGCTGACGAAATTTCATTACCGTAAGGGTGTCGCTGGGAATTGTCATCCAGGAGTTTGCATCCATCCCAGCGGCGAATGTAACTTCCCGCTGGAAGCAGCTTGTGATGGATCATTGCTATGATAGCGGCGCAGATCTGGTAAATCTCAACGCTGATCATGGGTTAGCTCGTCGATCTGCCTTCCCTTGTCAAGTGGAGGTGGAGAAGGTCTTTACTTTGTGAAATCTTGGCGCTCGTTGGAGAAAAATTTGGCCTTGCGGTCGGATCCGTCGACACCGCTCACATTTTCCTGTTCACCGTTCTCTCTTTGTCCAAGCAGACATCTAGGCTGGATATGGCGGACAAGAAGCGCAAAGGTAAGTTTCTTCCTCATCTGTTCACACCGTTCGAGAATAACTAAGCGTTAGGAGTGTCCTCTGACACCAATGTTGCCGGCAAGAAAAATAAAAAGTCGGCCCACACCACCGACACAGAGTCTGCGAAACGGCCTAAGCCGACAACACCGGCAGCAGACGCAGAAAAGCCGCCCCTGGCCCGAGATGTCAAACCGTCGCCGCAAGACAATGCTGCAGCCATCGCCTCCAAGAAATCTCGCAAGCGGGCTGCTGATTTCCTCAGCGATGATGGAGAGTTGGCGGCCAACACTTCTCTGGAACCTTCAGCGGCCACAAAGAACAAGAAGAAGAAAGTGGGGACCGTAGACCCTGCGAACAATCGAGCTTCATCGGCCCCCAAAACGAAGAAGAGCAAACGGCCGGCTCGACCATCATTCACGGCAGATGGCGTCAATGGCGTCGTGGAGCACAGCAGCCAAGAGAAAGTCGAAACTGCTAGCACACACAAGCCTGTCTCGACGTCCCTGCAAGCCGAGGCACAACGCACGGCAGATAAAGAGCTCGAAGAAGAGTTTGGCTTTGGGAGCGAGGACAAAGAGAAGGAAGTCGGTGTCGAAGATGCGGGGGAAGGTGAAGGTGGAGAGAGTGATCCAGGAGCGGCTCTGTTGGCTGGCTTCGACAGTGACACCACGGACCCTGCGCAGGACGAGAACCTAGACCTCTCCAGGATACCGGGTTTGCCCAAGTACAAGCAGACGCGGAAGAAGCTGGACAGAGCGAAAGCCCAGGGTAAGGGCGGTAGCCCTGGCACGGTCTACGTCGGTCGCATTCCCCATGGCTTCTATGAGGAGCAGATGAGGGAATACTTCTCCCAATTTGGCGACATCACCAGACTGCGCTTGTCGCGAAACAAGAGGACGGGCGCTTCAAAGCATTTCGCTTTCATCGAGTTCCAATCCAATGAAGTGGCAAAGATCGTCGCCGAGACCATGGACAACTATCTCATGTTTGGCCACATTCTCAAGTGCAAATATGCACCACAGGAGAGCCTGCACCCTGATTTGTGGAAAGGAGCAAACAAAAAATACAGAAAGATCCCACGTGCCAAGCTTGAGGGAGAGAGATTGGCCGCGCCGAAGACACAGGCAGAGTGGGAGAAGAAGGTCAAGAAAGAACAGGAGCGGCGGGAGAAAAAGGCGCAGAAGATGAAGGCTATCGGCCTCGAGATGCCACCATCGACACTGGCAAATCCTGCAGACATTGTCCAACAACGAAAGCTAGCACTCGCTGCACCAGAAACTCCCCGACAGATCGAGTTGGGGTCTGCTCCATCCAAGCCCAAGTTGGACGGTGACGCCGAAACTGTCGTCGCCAACAAGAAGAAAAAGAAAACTAATCAATCCACTCGTCGACCGCCGGATGTGTGAAGGACAACATTCTGCGTGCCATCAGATTGACGGAGCCCAAGACTGTGTCCAACTTTCGTCGACATGTGAGGGAGAAAAGTGCTTGCCAATTTGTCACTCAGGACGTTGAACCGAGTCACGATTCATACCGGCGTATTTCAGTTGACTTGCCCACGGTCACACTGCATCTGAGACGGAGCAATGGATGTCCTAAAGGCACCTTCTACGTGGAAATCTACATAGCTGAATGAATTAAAGCGGCGCCATTGCAGCAATCTTGAAGCCCGTCTCAAATGCGACATCATCGCTCCTCACGTCACTTCACAGGACATACAGTGCTATACCTACAGCACCAGGTTTTCAGTCCCTCGCCCTTTCGGTCTCGTCCTTCTCTGCATTCCATCCAACGCCATCACACCCACCACCTTCATCAAACATGAATCCACCGCCCGAGAGCATCCTGTCACAAACCCATCTTACCGTCTGCGTATGCAGCGTGCCCCGTCCTCTCCCCTTTCCGGCATCGACCACGCTCCTTCCCATGGCCAATGCCTGAAAGACAACCAGTTGGTCCTGCATGAACTCATCCACACAGCCGCCTCGTCTTAGCTCGTTGAGCAGATCTCGAACCACGGCCTCGGCGGCGCGCTGGACCATCTTGGCCCCCTCTTTCTCGCTCTTGACTTTTTGTCCGCCGAGAAAGTCCCTTCCCAGACGCCATCCATTGCTGGTATGGGCGGCGAGCAGGACATACAGACGCTGTTCATCCCCTGAGTCTTCGTCGATGATCACATTCACTGGAATGTCTTGCCCAATCGCCTTCCAGAGCAGAGCCGTTATCGCCCCCCTCAAACCAGTCCTCGTCTTCTGACTGCCCGCAACAATGGTCACGTCAATTTGAGTGACCACCCCTCGATCAGACACCGTAAATGCTGACAGCCGAAACTTCCGGCTTACCGCGTCCCTGTCAACTCTGATCCGGACCTGGCCCACCTCCTGGGCGCTACCAGCCCAGCCTCTCTTCACCACCTCTACCTGAAACGTGGGCAACCCGATTTTCTGGCACACCGGCAACAAGACCTGCTGTACATACTCTCCACTCATGCTTTTGCTGACGTTCGTGCCGCCGGTAAGTGTGAGCATCAGCGTGTGCGTGGTGGTTTCCGAGCCTCGATGCTGTTTCTCTTTCTCACCATCAGAATTGCGCTTGATTTGCCCATCATCGTCTCCAGGGCCAGCGATGGCAAACACGATGTACGGCCAAATCGCCTGCCACACCAACCACACGCTTCCGGGCCTCTCCATCTCAAGCACACTTTCGCCTTCCCAAGGTTCGCTCCCTGCTGACCACGCTCTTCTCCTCGTGTTCATCTTCCTGGGCACGAACTCGATTGTCTGGCTCCCCTCCTTTCCCCCCTCAACCACAGCCTCGCAGCGGTCCGCAAGCCATTCGACAGCCTTGACATGGCTCTCCTTGAGTCCGACTTTCCTGCCCGGCCTTTTGGCCCGCACGTTGACGACGCGTACCGCCACGCCACAAATCGCCGATAGGCACAATGCCACGCGCACCAGTTGGCCGCCGCCTTCGAGTGTGCTGCCATCGAGCTCGAGCATTTCTAGAGACGTCGTCGTTCGATTGCTTGAGTATGGAGAAATACTGCTCTCGAAAGCTTGTACTTGGAATCCTCCTTTTGGCGCCCACTCGGCCGAAACGGTCACCGATTCTTCCTTCTCTCGATGATCCCAAGTCCGATCTTCCTGATCAACCAGCGTCTGGATGTCGAGCAACCTCTTTAGTTTCTGTCTTTCAGCAAGAATCCTAAATCATATCCGGCTCGAAGTTGCTGCTGGAGGAAGAACTTGGCGGGATATTTATTTCTTTGTTCTTCCTCGGATTAGCATTGGGTCTGACTAGCTAGCGGATGTGATTGTCAGTCATGGTCTCTGGGTCTGGATTAGAAAGTCAAATCATGACTCAAACCTAGATCTACTGCATGGGTTGGGTAAGGCACGCAGGTAGTGACTCATTAACTAGCAGACACCAACTTCAGTCCTATGGACCGCCAAGACCAATATATCACACATACAAAAGTGAGACGTCTCAGCCAGACTTTATATGGGGGCAAAGAACTAAATTTGTTCCATTGACGGACATCGCCAGCATGTCCTTGATATCTAGGCATACTTTGCTTCCCCAGCGCCAATGCTATGAGGCTGAGACATAAGGTCGCATAGTTGACATCGGACCCCAATTTCCCTCTAGACATCCCGGTCGTAGTAACTCTTGACCATCCCCTCCACGGTAGGCTCATACTCGACCAGTTTCACATTGCCCGTCGCCTCGTCCAACACGGTGTTCACCTGGACGAATACTTTCCGCGGCGTCTTCTTGCTGAGGACCACCGGCCGGGCCTTTCCGGCCCACCACGGGCTGACATTGGTAATGTCGTCGTACAATTTTTTGCCTGCGTCAAAGTCGGCCGTACTCTTGTATATGTGTAGCTTCTGCAGATACTTCTCCACTGCCGGTCGGCCGTGGGACAGAATCTTGCGGCGGTCGAGGCGAATCTCCAGGTCAGAGAAGTTGTCAAGATCAGAATTGGTTGGCTTGATGATGCAAAAGTCGTCACCCGCATCGATGAAGGTTCGCAGGATGGAAAAACGGGCTTGCATGTGAGCTTGGCCCCACTTCCGCGATTTCGGATCCCAGTATTCGAGAGCGGCGACGCCAGCTCGGGCCATTTGCAGGTACGCCACGTAGAGCACATCGCCGGCCTCGTTGTCAATGTCCTCCTTGCCATCACCAAAGCCGAAGATTTTGAGAATGTCAAAGTCACAAGAGAGCGCCATGGCGACACATTCGGCCCGACATTCCTCGTAGGAGGAAGCGATCGAACCAAAAACGCTGGACCAGGTCTGGCCGGGCTTGTACCACGTCGTGACGGGTTTGTGTGACACGGGACTCACTGGGGGATTCTTGATATCAAAGTTGTATTGGCCCGGTTCGGTCTCCTGCAGCAATTTCCCAGTTCCGTGACCGAGGAGTTCATGGATACCCACTTGGACCTCGAAGGCGGGATCGCGGTATTTGCGATACAGCTCGTCGTCTTCCTTTCGAATGAATGGGATCGGCTCGTTTGGCGCCTTTGCACTCAAGACATTTCCGAGACTGACATTCTTGAAGCCTTCATTCTGTCTGATGAAATCGTAGTTGGGAATGTTGATACCCGCAGGGATCCCACTTCCAGCAAAGCTCAACACCTCCAGGCTCGTAAAGTCGGGGCTGAGAAATTTGTCTTTCTCAAAGTCCGGAGTCCAAGGCAGTTTAGGGATCATGCTGCTGGCAGCCTCGACGAGCTTCCCAAATGCTCGCGTCCGCTCTTTGTTCACCATGGCCACAAAGCCTTCCCACTCACCACGCACGCCATGAGGATCTCGGTATGTCTCCACGAAGCCTAGATCGGTCTCGACCGGGGGCTTCTTGTTTTTGATCCAGAACCGCTGAGACTCGACAAACCCTTGGATACTCCCGGTACCAAACGATCGGGCATATTCGTCCAACATCTTTTGTTCGACCTCGTTGAGTGCTTCTTTTTGTGCTTTCTTGATCTCTGCCGTGATCTTGGCCATCTCATCTCCGTAGTCGCCAAAGACAAGGTGCAGCTTCTTCCCTGCCAGCGCTCCGGGCAGATCGATCGACGTCGTGTCTCCAAGGTCTCGCTCGGACGCGGATGGACTCTTGGTGGCCGAGGCAATGAGGAGCTCAAAATCGCCTGAATCTCGTTTACGCAGCCGGGTATTTTCCAGCAACAGCTTCTTCTCTTCCAACACATCCCCGACTATTGTGATTTCTTCTTTCGTGATGGTCGGCGAGTCGGGATAATACGTGGTCATGTGGCCAGCTTCTGGGTATCCCAGATGCATCAAGGCCACATCGTTCGTTTCGTAGATGCCTCCTCCCGTCCGCAATGCTCGCTCGTACAGCTTCGTGGAATCCTCATTGACGCGGCACAGTTTCTTCAACGTCTCCGGCGAGATGCGAGGGATGAATTTTGAGTCACCGAAACCCTTGTAGTTACCACAATTTCCCAGAAACTGTGCAGAATACTCCAGCCATAGTTGGACGTCCGACGGCGAGACCGAAGTGGTCTCGGACAGCTGGCCATAGTCGCCATTGCAGGCGCCATGCAGCGCCAGAATGAGGTCGTATATCACAGGAGATTCCGGTGAGACTTGAGCGAGGGTGACCCGAGTTCCATAGAAAGACGCGCGACTCAGATGATGCGCATAGCGCTTCTGCTGCGGGGTCAGAGTTTCAAAGTGATGAGCGATCTCCAGCCGGACGACGGTCGGAGGATGGTCTGCGAGGTAGTGATTGCGAAGGGCAGGGTCCATGATTGTAGAGGGCTTTGCGGAATCTCCCGTGGCTGAGAAATGTCGGTTAAACTGCACAAGTCTGTGAAGGACCCTCTGTAGTGGAGAGGCCAGCCTCAGTGGTGGTCGCATGCGGATTATCGCGACGAGGCTGGCGTGTTGTCAGTGCTTGCAACTGGCCAGACAAATCCCACCGACTAGGGAGGGTGCCTGGCAGGATCTTGGCGGAGACCTTTCTTTGCCGCTCAACTGGCCCCTATCAAACTGGAGGGCCTGTCTAACCACCAGTTCATTCCTCACGTCGCGCTGCTTCATACAACTGCCTCGGGTGAATATATGCTCAACATGCAAAGACTTAAAGAGAGGTGATCTGGAACATCCAACATGTTCTCGTCCGCCTTCAAATCGTTTTCGTCCAACATCGGGTCCAACTACGACATATCAAAGCAGTCGACCACGACTGTTGGCCCGTGGACGGTATTTGATGCCAAGAAGAAAAGCAATGGTGCTTCTGCCTCGGTCTTTGTGTTTGACAGGAAGTCTTTGGATGTCAACAGCGGAGGGTTTGGAGCGCGTACGAGCGCCACTTCGCTTCGAAAGGTGCAGGATGAAGTCGTCGAGCGGCTCCGGAAGGAGGCCGCAAACCTCGCTCGTCTCCGCCATCCGTCCATCTTACAGCTGGTGGAGCCCGTTGAAGACACGCGTCATGGTGGATTGACGTTCGCGACCGAACCTGTCTTGGCTTCTCTCTCCGCGGCCCTGGCCCAAAAGGATAGCGAGGACGACGGTGGTGGCAAAAGAAGTGTCTCCCGTTCGGTGTCAGATGATCCCGGTGGCACTTCAAAGGCTCTGGCTGAGATTGAATTGGACGAGTTGGAGATCCAGAAAGGACTGTTGCAAGTGGCCAAGGGGCTGGAGTTCTTGCACGATTCTGCAAAGCTGGTGCATGGCAATCTCACCCCCGATGCCATCATGATCAATGCCAAGTCAGATTGGAAGATATCAGGACTGTCATTTGCAGGTCCTGCGGACGGCGCCGAGGGACATCAAGGCGGGCCCCAAATATCGCTTTCAGAGGCGCTGTATCATGATCCCCGAATTCCTTCGACCGTTCAACTCAACTTGGACTACACCTCGCCCGATTTCGTCCTTGACTCCAACATAAATTTTGCCGCCGACATGTACTCGCTCGGTCTCGTTGTGCTCGCGTGCTATCGACGTCCACACGCATCGCCAATTGAGGCTCACGGAAATCAGTCGACCTACAAGAAGATCTTCGGCAACGCATCTACCACGCCCTCGAGCGCCAACAACTTCTTATGCACCGATACCCTGCCTCGTGAGCTGGGTATGACCTTGCCAAGGGTGTTAGCCAGACGGCCAGCCCAGCGACTGACGGCGACCGAGTTCCAACAGTCTGAGTACTTTGACAATATTTTGGTCAACACCATGAGGTTTCTCGACGCCTTTCCGGCCAAGACCCCGGCAGAGAAATCACAGTTCATGCGCGGCCTGGGGCGTGTTATCCCTCAGTTCCCCCCTTCGGTCCTCGCGAAGAAGGTCCTCAGTGTGCTCTTGGACGAAATGAAAGACCGCGAGTTGTTGGCTCTGATCCTGCAGAACATGTTCAAGATTGTGAAGATTACTCCGTCGAGCAGAGAGCTCGTCTCGGAACAGGTTCTGCCGCGGCTGCGCGAGATTTTTCTGACCAAGTCCAAAACGGAGGAGCGGGACACCAGCAAAGAGGCCGGTTTGTTGACTCTGCTTGCCAATATCCAGTTGATCGCGGAGAATTGTTCGGCGAGGCAGTTCAAAGACGACGTCCTGCCCATTGTCCATGTTGCCATGGAATCTTCGACGCCCTCCTTGACCGATGCGGCCCTTCACAGTCTCCCCATTATCCTGCCCCTGATCGACTTTTCCACCGTCAAACACGATTTATTTCCCGTAGTTGCCAGCGTCTTCAGCAAGACCAACAGCTTGAGCATCAAGATTCGAGGTCTCGAGGCACTCGGCGTGCTCTGCGGAGTCCCTGCTGAGGATGCGAGCACCGCGACCGACGATCTGTCTGGAGTGGCACGGCAAGAGAAGCCCGAGAAAGCCGGGTCGAGCTTGGACAAGTTCACCATGCAAGAGAAGGTCATCCCTCTGCTCAAAGCGATCAAAACCAAAGAGCCCGCCGTGATGATGGCTGCTCTGAAGGTATTCCGCCAAGTGGGGCAAGTCGCAGACGTAGACTTCCTCGCCATCGAAGTCATGCCAATTTTGTGGAGCTTTGCGCTGGGTCCGTTGCTTGATCTGACACAGTTCCAAGCGTATATGGATGTGATCAAGTCCTTGTCGGCAAAGATCGAGCGTGAGCAAACTCGCAAGCTGCAAGAGCTGGCCACCACGAAGCCTCCCGAGACGCGGGTGGGTTCTGCCGCGGGGACATCTGCGGTCAATGGCGTTGCTCGAGTCAGTCATACCTCCGCGACGGAAGATGACTTTGAACGCTTGGTCTTGGGCAGCAAGGCGGCCGAAAAGAAGGATGTGTTTGAGGGCACTCTTTCAGACGGGCAACGGTTAACCCAGAACCCACCGTCCCTGACCTGGTCGTCGGCGTCCACAGCCAGCAACAATTTACGAAGCCTCCCAGCATTCGCACCGCTGCAGCCACAGCCAATGTCTCGATCGATCACGCCAGATGTCAGCATCTCGGCTTTTCCCAGCCTGCAACCCACTCAGGCATCCTCAGCTTCGCCTTCTCAACCCCCCCAACATAGCCCGCACCAGCCCTTACAGCCTTCGAACTATATGTCGAATTTTACCCTTCCTCCCCCTCCATCATCCAACACCTGGCAAGCCCCATCTAGGACGTCATTTACGCCCGCTCTTGCTCCCCCTCCCCCACAAAGGAATGCGTGGCAGCAAACAAGCAGCAACGTGGGATCGGCTCCGTTGAACGCTTCGTTCAGTGGATCCATGCCGGCACTGATACCCCAAACGAATGTACAGAACGCTTCACAGCAGCAGAAGAGCGGGTTGGACAAGTACCAATCTCTGCTATGATCAAGCTCTTTCCTTCCTGGCCAGCGATAAGTCATGGAACGGGTATCGTGGTATCGCCAGCTGCGTCATTCCTGGTTCTATCCCCGCCTATATATCAGAGCGAGGACTGGCATCCCTGTCGATCGGCTAACCTGATATGGCGCTGATCTTCAGTCATCACCACCCTACCTCATACTCCGCCTGCATGCTATGACGGTCATGCTGCGCCGATTCACTTTGCAGCTTGCGCTGATGCTTCATTTATTCTAATCTATCTCTGCCTCTCTTCTCCTTCATTTTGCTCACCGTGCCCCCCCAACCGCAGGTCCCGGTGCTGCTTCTTTCTCTCGGTCATGCGCTCCGTGGTGATCTCCGCTGCCTTCGCGGCTGCAACACTGGTCTTCAGCGCCTCGGCGATCAGGATATTGATGGGCAATGATGATGGCTTTGGTAGTGCTCAGCTTCGCGAGTTCTATCGCTTGCTGAAGGCTGAAGGCCACGATATATTGATCGTGGCCCCAGGTGGGCAACTCCTTGGCAAACGTGCCAGCACGACAGCTAATCAAATTAGCCGACAACGAAAGTGGGCAGGGTGGCAGGGTAAGCGCTCAAGGTCCTCGATTTTCCAGGGATCATGGCTGAAGCTTTCCGAGACGGTATACAGCAGGTCCAGCAAACTCTTAGTACCTTCCGAGTTTGATCTCGTCCCAGCAGGATCCCCAGCCCTTGGCCAAGTATGTGACCGAGGCCTTTCTCCCTGACTTATGATACACTCGCTGGAGTCGTGCTGTACTGATCAGGAGGAGTACGGTTCCAGGATCCCCACGATCCGAACATCTGGTACTACAATGGTTGGCCAGCCAGATGCCCACGCACCGGTGATGTGCTCAGACTGTTATAGGAACTCCGGCTGCCTGCACTTTTGTAGCGCTTGACTGTAAGTGTCTGATGGATTTGATTTTCACCACCATGACTAAATGGGGTGTCCCGCAGATGTCGCACCCCATTACTATGACAACAAGACCTTCGACTTGTATGTCGGTGGACCGAATTTTGGGACCAACCTGTAAGTGCATCATTTCATTGACTCTGCCTCAAACGCTCAGGCTTCGCAGTGGTCCCTTCCTGTACACTCTGAGCGGCACCATGGGTGGTACGACGGCGGCCGTGGGCAGGGGTCTCCCAGGAATAGCCTTCTCTGGAGGCAACGGTGACCAGCGTTCGTACACGTGGATCAATGCGACCACTCCATCCGGCTATCCAGATCCAGCAACGATCCAAGGGCAACTGGCCGTGAAACTGGTCAACAAGTTGATCAAGGGTACGCCGGCGGGGAAACGTCTTCTCCCGTTGGGATATGGCCTAAAGTAAGTGGAAATTCCTGTCCACCGGCTCAACGGCGTCGTCAGATGCAAAGCACCACCACTTGACCTAGTCAGACAGCCCCGCTGATAGGCCAAACCGTGGCAGCGTTAACACACCATTCATTACTTCCTTCACCAACGACTCGTGCGTGGATCCGCCCTTCGTCCAAGCGCGTATGACAGGTGGTGCGTTTTCCGACCGTGCCGTCTACAACGCCACCTCAGGCACATTTTCCCACGGCAATGCCCTGCCCTCGGGGATCAACCGCTGCGTCAACGGCGACTGCTCACTACCCGGGGAAACGGCCGTGTCCGACGAGGGCTGCTTCAGCACCGTCAGCGTCTTCACCGTCGACTATGACGCACCACTGGGGCGCGACCAAGCTCGTGTCCGAACGGCGCTCAAGGGGCTCGTGCAGTACGAGAACTCTCCGGTGAAGATGTCAGTGAATGCGAGGGATAAGCTGAGTCGTGAGTCTCATCATTCCAACCGCGACTTGTCGTGGAAGTCTGAGCGACGCTGATGTGCATCCTATAGGGGAAGAGCGCGAGGCACTTCATCCGCTGCGGCACGACTAGATTATCATTGGTAATGTCGACGTGTTCAGGAGTTGTATATTAAATCGAGCGTCACCGAGGCAAACCTAACCCATCTTCTCCGGGAGGAGATCCGCCACGAAACAATTTGGTCGCTCCTGGGCGAACGGGCCTGCTGAAGGAGGCTCTGTGGATTAATCAGGTCATGATACAGGTACACCAGGACAGAACGTCCCAGTCATGTGGTCAAAAGGAAGCAGTTGATGGGAGGCAGAAAGTGGAAGGGCCAGAAAGGTTTAAAGGAGAGGGATCGGACCGAGATTGGTGAGTTATCAAGGATGGTTGGCTGGAGTGAACAAGGAGAGAATTCACCCAGCAGAGTTTCTGATGATACTGTGAGGCCTTTCTTACATTGAGTCTTGGATTGGCGGCAACTCGACGGTTTCTGACATTGCGATGGTTGATTAGTACGAAGGGGTATGGGCTGCTTTTCAAACATGTTCGCTTCCGGTGGCAGTGTAATCCAACCTGATTGAGAGCCCCCAGTTGATATGTCAACACTGCCTCCACCGTGAGGAGAAGCTGAATACGAGGGTGTAATATTGTACGGACCAAGATTCATGCCGGATCTTCATGTAACAGAACGAAGCGACACCACAGGCCGAGGACCAGTTGACCCGACCTGGCCGAAGTTCCTGCCAAGACCCGCTCCGATGTCGCCTCAAAATTTCCAGTGCGAGATGACTCCAATCCAGATAGAGCCCACGCCAGAGGGAGCTTGCATATCGCTAACAATCACCGCTTCCAACCGTAACCGACGCCCTTTGGCATTTGGTTCTGCCCGGCCTTTCAACAACACTACCCTCTCGACGGCCGGCTTTCTCTCTTTTCCAGTTCCCTAAACTCGTCAATGCCCCCCAGATAGCACAATGCTGCTCCCTCGGCTACTCCGCACCCCATGCGGGCTCTCCACCCGGATTACCACCAAGTCGGACTACTCAGGACGACTGCTTGCAAGACCGTTTTCGACGTCATGGCGGAGGAACGGCAGCCTCGCGGTTTCAGATGAGTCGCTTGCGAATTTACCGGGTATCGACCCGTCGAAGCTCGAGGTTACAAAGACCATCACACCCAAAGAACTCGTGCCAAATGAGAATCTGGTCTTTGGGCAGACGTTCACCGGTCAGTCAATGCGTCGTCATTCATATGCCGGCATCCGTTAACGCCATCTTTCTTTCAGACCACATGCTGTCCATCGAATGGACCGCCTCCTCCGGCTGGCAAGTTCCGCGAATAACACCCTATCAAAACCTGTCCCTGGACCCGGCGACCTGCGTGTTCCACTACGCGTTTGAATGCTTCGAAGGCATGAAGGCGTACAAATGCACCCGAGATAATTCTCTCCGCCTGTTCAGGCCGGACAAGAACATGGCACGGCTCAACAAGTCGGCCTCTCGCATTGCGCTGCCAACCTTTGAAGGTCCGAAGCTGATCGAGCTTATCGCGAAGCTGTGCCGGTTGGATGAGCGCTTCATCCCGTCGGAAAAAGGATACTCACTCTACCTCCGTCCTACAATCATCGGCACGCAGAGAACGTTAGGCGTCGGGCCTCCCGGCTCGGCACTGCTGTTCGTCATCGCGTCGCCTGTCGGCCCATACTACCCGACCGGATTTAAAGCGATCTCCCTCGAAGCCACCGACTACGCCGTGCGTGCCTGGCCCGGCGGTGTTGGTGACAAGAAGCTGGGTGCCAACTACGCGCCGTGTATCGTGCCACAACTGATCGCGGCCAAGAAGGGCCTGCACCAGAATCTCTGGCTGTTTGGGGAAGAAGAAAAAATCACCGAAGTCGGGACGATGAACTTGTTCTTGTGCATCAAGGACAAAGAGACCGGGCAGAAGGAACTGCTGACGGCACCGCTCGACGGCACCATCCTCGAAGGCGTCACCCGCGACTCGGTCCTGCAGCTCGCCCGCGAGCGTCTCGTGCCCGAAGGCTGGAAGGTCACCGAACGCTACGTGAAGATGCAGGAAGTCGCCGACGCCGAGGCTGACGGCCGACTGATTGAGGTGTTTGGCGCCGGCACTGCCGCGATCGTGGCGCCCGTGAGAAAGATCGCGTGGAGAGAGCGGCTGCTGGACTGTGGGCTGAAGCCGACCGAGGAGGCCGGAGAGGTGGCGACCAAAATGAAAGGCTGGATTGAGGATATCCAGTACGGGGATGAGGAGCACGAGTGGAGCGTCAAGATATAGAATCGATCTCGGATCTCGAATCGAGTAAGGATGCCTTTAGATTTTCAGGCCCTAGAAGACCTAGGCCTCAGGAGCAGGAGGGAAGACGAGAGAGAAGGATAAAAGGCGAGGAGCGCAAACACGTCGAGACAAGGTGTTGAAGCAAGCCTTTGCGGTTTTGCACCTGTTCTCAGAGTATACCTGAACCAATATGTGAGAGACCGAACGATCAGCTCTCTGCCATACTCGGTTCTCAGTAGGTTTCCTGCACGCAAGGGGGGAAGGGGTGGGTTCTTTTGGCTAGTGTCAGTCATTTCGTAACGCGACAATAGAAGATAGATTGGAAGCGAATGAATAAACCCTTTTTCGTTTTCGGACCTGTGGCCGGCATGACGTCTGGATGATATACAACCAATGCGAATACGAGGACATCTCTCTCGTTTCACCCAGCTCTCTTATCCGTTCCACCTTTCCCTACTAGCACTGACCTCCAGGCTTCAACCTGACTCTAGGCCTGACATGGCCGGGCAGATCGGTTCAGGGCACAAGCGTCAACGGAGAAGTTCGACGATTAGTCGTACTAGGAGTATAGTCGTGTATCGTAAGTCCTTGAGAATAAATTAGCGTGTGGGGATGAGATGGAGACCGAGATGAGACTGAGATGAAGAAGCGACTGCCACTCATGGCATATCATGTCAGGAGAAGCAGAGGAAGATGGCGTCCAGCTCTCAGCGGCATCAGTATTGAATGCTTGTCCCGATCCTCGTATTATCATAGCCTCGTAGCCGTCGGCAGATCTCTCATCCACTAGATTCTCATCTGACAGGTCTGGTTTGCTTCTGTGGTCGATGGAGCCAAAAGCGAATCCATGTGGCATGCACAGAACGATGCACACAGGAGATGTGATGTGAAAGAGTACGGAACCAACCGACTTGGACTTTTGAACAGACCGCTCTGCCTGAACCATGTCCGCTTCATTCCATCTCTTTGGTGGTAGGACCTCCAGCTGTTGCCATGTGAACTCGTGTAGGGCGAATGACACGAACCTCTGACATCAATCTCATTCAGTTTTAAACACCGCTTTCATCGTATCCGAGGCGGGCATCTTCATACGAGCGTGCCGTGGTATCATGGGTCTTGCCAGCAACTGGCAAGCAGGGACTGAATGTGCATGTGAAATTCGTCCGGTCCAAGAGGTGCCGGGTCAGTCGTTCACGGCTTCCTTGCAAGAGAGGGCTGAAAAAGGGCGGCCAAACCTGCATTCTTCATCTTCAGCTTCATCTTCAGCTTCAACTTCAGCTTTCAACTTCATTGGATACCAGTTCTGAGCTGAAGACGAGCCCAAGTCCAGATCTAGCCATGTTCTCCGAGAGCCAAGGCCTGCCAGGTCCAGGCTGGTAGCCAGTGGCCGTGAAGCCTTGGCCACCGCTGGCCGACTTACTAGTCTCTTTCAGATACGAGGTGCAATCACGATTGTAGGTCAGTTGTCTGGTGCATTTTGCCCCAGGAAGAGAGAACGGCCTCTCTGTTCCTCGGTCTCCGAGAAGACCACGCTGTCGGACAGTGTTGCAGCGCGACAATCCGATGACCGAGAAGGGGGTGCTCGCGCTCGCCCTCGGTTCTCATCCGTCAACAGGACTGGACTGGCCTCTGGTCCTCGCAGACTGGGTCTAGCACATTTCCAGGCAGACTTCAAGCTGCTTTAAACGGATTTTCATGGGCAGCGGGTACGAATGGAATCGGGGTTAGGAACGCCCGGGCTTCGGATTCCGTCGACGCGCGGCACGGCGCATTGGCTTGAGAATGTGAGTGGAAACAAAGCGAGAGGCCCGGCAATGTCCACGGAGACGATCTCGTGCGTATTTCTGGAATGATCAAGGGAAACGGTGGGCAAGTGAGTTGAAAAGTGACGTGGCTTGCGTAGGTCATGAGCAAGGGCGCGCGGATCTAAAGGGTGAACGGGGTTGAACGAATGTGTGATTGGGCGTGGGATGGAGCCAAGTGGCTGCCTTCGTGTCGCAGATCGTACATCCGCTCCTTCGCCTGGAAAATCAACCGATGCCGTGGTGGTCCGGTGCGTTGTTTTTTTCCTTTTGATCTGTCTCCTTGTGACAACGATTGTGTACGAAGTCCGGGCAGGGTCCATGGGTCAACCCCTGTATCGCGTGGAAGCGGCCTGGCCGATCCACCGCAGGCAGACGAATTTCCACCTTGCCAGGCAGGCCGTTGGGGCACCTCCCAGATTTAGGGCCGTCGTGATCGTTCTCGGCAGGAGAAAAACGTGGCATGATCTCGGGCCTTTCTGGCATGGAAGATGCCCGCTTTCTGCTTATATCTTTCTCCTGGCTTTAGAATAATGTCGTGCATTCACAGTGCACAGTCAGATGCTTAAGCTGGGCTTGGTCAAAAGAGGTAATCCTCGGGCAAGTCGGGGAGTGATTGGCTTGTGGGGCCATATGGGGGGGCTAAACTTGATTCTCCACATAGGAACAGAGACCGGCCGTGTGGCACTCAAAGAAACTTTGGGCCCGTGTGGGGGAGGGGGAGGAAGAACGGTCTGCCGGCGCGCTTCGCCTTGTCTCCGATGGAATGAATAATTCATGAATTCATGAATTGATGGACATCTCGATCTTGATCGCCATCGTGTGCCCGACAAGGTATCCAATGCCAGGTGGCGAGCATTCGGAGACTTGTCTGACAAGGACGGCACTGAACATGCAGCGTCAATGGCTGTTTCTTGTGGGGGACTGAATGTGTGTATACTGGTATGGTATTTGGGGCCCCAGCCGCGAACTCTGGGACGACAGACGGGCAAACGCCTCGGAAAGCTGCCCATATTAACGTCAAAGCCGTACGAGGCTAATAATGATCATAATTATTATCATCGAGGACGAGGGCGTGGTCCACTTGCAAGTCTACCGGCGTCAAGTTGTTACTAAATTATGCACACGGCTGCAGCGCACCTATCTTGGCTTGGCGTTTTTACCCCAGTCAGGCAATGGTTGAGAGCCTATTGGGGGCCTGAACCAAGCATGCTTTGAAGCGACATAGACGAAGCAAGATTAATAATAGCCATCTGTCCTTGGTCATGTAGTAGCGTCGTGGTAACTCCCCAACGACAGTGGCCCACCACCACCATACACAGATACGAGTACGGCTGCGGGCACACAAGAACGTCCACAGGATAGGCATGACATATTCAGCAGTCGGCATCCACATTCGGCCGGTGATGCGTGCTTGCTCAGCACCCTCGCTCAATGCTACCGAATGTATGCGCGTGCTCAAGGCGTCCAGTGCACATCCTGTATGCGATACGACCACGTAGAGTAATCCACTCGGAGCCCATGTCTCTCCCGTCCCCGGCGGGCAGGCGGACCCAGGCATGCAGCGGACAGACCCCCGGTCGGCCTTGCGCGGATGATTTCACAGCTTTTGTTGGAGATCCACCGGGTCTTGTATCGCACCTTCGTATCGCAATGACAAATGCCACAAAGCTTGTCCGGTCTACACGAAACTCCAGACCTTCATCCACACTGACTCACCGTACCGTTCTGGGGGGCCTATATGCACCCCGGCGTCATGTCTCCACATTGTGTCGCGTCTTTTGAGGCATTTGTCCTCGCGCCGCCTCCGGATGCCTGGAATGGCGGCTGCGCCAGTGACCAGCCTATGAGTGGACATGAGGACGTTTGACGCCGGCCACTCAGGGCTCGCTTCTCCAGATTAGCGAAACCGGTGCAGTGACAAATTCTGTGAGCTCGCGTTACCGCAATTGTCATCATGGCACATCGTTTTCCCTACTCCGGGCATCATATTGGGAATCAGTCTCGCCACCGTGGGGGGCCTCGTCTCCCCATGCTTCAACGGGACGCGGTTGGTGTGTGGCGAGCGTGAGGGAAAAGACGCTGCTTCAGGTCTCCTATCTAAGCCTGTTAGACTTGGTGTGATCCAAGGGCTCTGCCACTGGAGATAAGTTACCATCTCCGAGCCGCCACTCCAAATCCAAGGGCGGAGGCGATGACCTTACTCAGACCCGGCACCCCCTCACCTTCTTCGCCACCATGGCGAGGTTGTGGGAGCCAACTGGATAGACGCCTGTGGTTCCGTTCCAGCATACAACACCCAAGTGCCCAAGGGCAACCAAACCTGGGGCGAGCCAGTCCGGGCTGTAGATGACACATACAGCCTTGAGCCAGACCGCCTCGCTGTTCTCATTCATCGGATCCCTGTGGTGGCGACTAGGCCAGCGTCATGGGTCCCATGCGCCTTCAGAGGATCAAGTTGTGCGGTAAGCAAGTTTCCCCGTAGGACGAGTTTCCACCATTGGCCTCAGAGTGGTGTTCAGCGAGACAGCCGCGCTGTTAGATCTCGTCTTGTCGTGTGTAGCCGCGTCCGGTGGGTATAGATTGTTGGTGAGAATGATTCCTTGCTGGGCACTCTGGTGATGTGGCTATGGCGGCACAAGTTGGGAGAATCCGAAGGATAATGACCCTTGTACGCTCAGAAGCTGTTGGTCCGTTCGGTACCGATTCTGTGTCGAGACCGAAATACCTTCTCATCACAATGCTGATCCTGTGGTGGTGAGTTCCTCGAGGTCACAGACGTCTGCTTCTTCCTCTCCTCCTCCTTCCCGCGGTCGTCTTGGATAAGTCAGTATCTGTGGAGTCAGACTGCCAGGAATCCTGAATCACGGCCTGTTCAGGATGGCGATTTCTGGGTCACAGTTCGTCGCCAGGATGAAGGTATAGACCTTTATCGGATTGGGCACACGGCCCATCGTTAGATGAAATGTCCTCATGTCGATGCTCGCCTGTGGTGTGCGGGAAGAAGAGCCAGCCAGCTGGTGTCCATCCATCGAGGACGCGGTGAAGCTGTTTTCACGGCCGTCAGATAGTGGGACGACATCCGTCAGTCGTCACATACCCTCCAAGGCGACAGCGTCGGTGAGGGCAGAGACATTCATCCTCGGGCGTCCCTGGATGGGCCACGCCCTCCATCGTCGCTGGAGGTGCCGTTTCAGCATGCCAGCCCCTAAGTTCAGTCGGTGCGCCACCCGGAGCAGGCCAGGGCAGTTTAAAATAAGAATGCTTACACATCGAAGCCAAACAACCCTTATCGCCCCCTAGGTTTTACCATGTTGGAAATGACTACTTTTAGTCGCATACGTTCCTGGCGCCAAATGCAGGAGCTTCCTGGTCACTCGCAACAGCCCCTTTGGAGCGGACAGACGATCATGCAAGGACTTAGCGGTGTCTCTTTTGGGCCAATGCAATCAAAGGTGTCGATCAAGCTGAGCATGGGCTAGAAGAGCATGTGTTCGAGGACTGCAGGACTGTGGTCCATCAAAACGTGGGTTTAAGCTGGTTGAGGAAAGTGGTGGTGCCAGCTGCTCGCCTACGTCCTTCAGCCCTACTAGTTTACACCAGCTGAAAATTCCCCCTGAACGAGCTGGCCGTTCACGAACCTTTTGACCGGATTAAGGTTGCAGAAGCGAAGGAGAAGAACTTTCGCGAGATGTTACATGGAGAGTCGGTCACAGAGTGTATTATGCAGGTTTTCGATTCGAGCGCAGCAAGCGCCTCTTGACCGACCAACTTCTCCTGTTCAACGAAGATGGTTTAGATTTTCCCACGCAGATGTGCATCTACCCTTCCTGGCAGGCACTGTGAGGGTCATTTTCCGTCGTCCCCCCACCCAATGCCCAAAATCATGCTCTGCCCATGCACGCCCACCCGTGCAATCTGACACCTTGCGGTAAAGACTGGGTTCAACTCCATCCCATACGGTCATCCCTCCTCCCTCAATACATGGAAGTGCCTGTAACTTCTCACAGTCCAATAATAACAATAACAAGAGTGGAGGGATCAGCAGCAACTTGGTCGTCCTCCGCTCTGGTCGCATCAATTACAACTGATGTCAAATAGATGTATGTTAGGACTCGCGGACCGAGACACCGGTGTCAGCGGTATGTCGAAGCACTTTGGAGAGTTCTGTGTCGACGTCGTGGAAAACGGATCTGTAAGAGGTGGTGTCTAGCCCAAAAAAGAATGTCAGCACTGAGCTGCCAATTTCGGTCTGTCGGGGGTTGGCTGGTGATTCCTGGGCGGCTGACGTGCGTTTCTTTTTTCTTTTTTCCCCTCTCTGTTTTGGTCATGACAGACTGCTCAGAAAGCTGGGCTGGAATAGGAACGAGAGAAGAAAGCGGTGGGATTTACATGAGAGTTGGCGCCCGAGTATGTATGGCTCGAAGGCACGTCCAGACCGGCCAGAGAAGCATAGTTCATGCTGAAGGGACTCAGCAAGTCGTCTTCTCCAAAGAGATGCTCTTGCTTGGCGTAGCTCGACGGGAGCATGGTCGGCAAAGTTGGTGGTAATGACGATTGTTGTGAGTAGTCGGTTTGGTACTGGTAGTCGGAGTAGTAGCTGGGTGTGCTGTGATACACCGTCTGCGGTTCGTACTCGTGCTGCAAATAGGAAGTCGTCGGCGGATATGTCGAATAGGTGAATGCGGGCGGAGATGACCCCGAGAGAGGTCGGGTCGCTGGGCTCTCAAAGAGAGCAGAATGGTCATCCAAGGGAAGCAACTCGGGAGACAGTGGCGGCGCCGGCGGTGGGTGCGAGACACTCGATTTTGGCGTCTGCCGGCTCACGCCGTGGCCCTGTCTCTGGCTGGATTCTTTGGTGGACGAGACCGCCAGCTCGGAATGAGACTGCTCTGGAGAGGCAGATGAAGAGCCTGCTCGACGCTCCAAGTCCTCCAGTCTCCGCTTGAGCTTCTTCCGATAGTTCCTCTAGTTTCGCGGTCAGGACAGGAAGAGCGGAAAAAAAGACAGAAAAACAGCCGGAGAAGGCGCGCCACAACTCACCTGGGCAATGCGGTTTTGAATTCGACGACGCTCGGCCAGGTCGGAGATCTTGGTCCAGTCCTCGTTGGGGTTGGCAGAGGCACTGAAGGCGGAACTTGTGGCATGCGTCGAAGCATATCTGGAGTGGCCGGCCATGGCCTGTGTATACGAGTAGCTACTGCTCCGTTGCATCTCGTTACTGCGAAGAGACGGGGCGCCAGGTGTCGTGCGGGCAGTGGGCGACAGGAACGGTCTCGCGGGGGAAAGAAGAACAGGATATATTCACCGTTGCACCAGAAGAATGCTGGTCGTCCACGGAGAGAGAAATCAGGGTTACTCATGGACAGACAATACCGTGGGACGCCCAAGGGTCCCTGATATATGTGCACGAGCTTTGGAAACATTACCGCCAGATCGAAAGCGGCATGGTGGAATAACCCGAGACCAGGGTGCAAAAGTTCAAGCGGGTTGGCTGAGGCAAAGCTGGAGCATGGTTCACATGCCCTGTGAGGCGCGGGTCCGTCGGGGACCAGCAGGAGGGAAGGACCAGGGCTGGGGAACGGTGGAGGGGGGGGCGGCCAGGATGTCTGACCGCTATGCGAGGGCCAGGAAGGCCAGGGAGCCCGCAGCTGCCGGGAATAGCGTGGACAGGGCCAAAGGACTTGCCTGCCCGGAAATAGGATGAAGGCGAGCAGTTTTGGCATCACAAATCGAGTGGTATAGGCCAGCAAGGTGCCATGTAACATCGGCACGCTGCGCCCCCATCTCCGCGCTAGCCAAGTCCGGCTAGTGATCCTGTTGCCGCCCTGTCGCAGCCACGCCGCTGGCCCGCAAACTGGCGGTGGGCTTTCGCAACAGACAACCACGGTCACACTCCGCTGGTGCCAAATGGCCATCTCTCCCTCTGGGCCTCTACCGCCTACGGTGCGTTTTCATGCCACCCCCTCCAATTTACGAGCTTGACGTCTGCCACGGGGCTGCGGTCTGCGGCCTTGCGCTAGAGAACGAGCTTGGCACCATCTCTCGGATTCTGCGCTTTGACCCTGTATTCCGTAATCCACCGCCGTATTGTAGGCACCCGCCTCCACAGAGCGCGTGGATGTGGACGTGGACGTTTGCCTGGACTGTGCACCCTTTCCTTGGATCTCCGGCCCAACAATCAATCCGAGACGCCCTTGAGACTGATCTGCCGAGGCGGGGATTAATAATTGCGGACATGCCTCCTCAACGACCTCGCCATGCGGACACCGTTCATGGCATATTGGCATGGAAGAAGCCGCATGTTTGGACGTCGCCTGCCGGCTCCGCGTCGGCCTGAGGACCTTCCCTTTTGATCCTCGCAACGTGGTTCTCGACATGACCTTTCCCATCCATGTCATCCGTCGACATTTCAGCCACTCAGCCTCTCCACTCGGTCCTTGGGGCGATTCTTTTCGAATCCGCGCTGGGGCCAGTACCGATCTCGGCAAGTGGGATGTTCCTGCATCCCAGACGAATGGAAGCGGAGCTAAACGCCATCACGGCCGCCCGCGGATGTCAACGGCGCATATACGTCCGTAGGTGGTAGAAACGGCCGAGACCGAGGCCGACCGCAATTCACCGGGTGGCCATGGCAAGGCCATCCTCTAAATGGAAGAGCACATTCAGGTTGGTATTCTCCTAAATTCGAATGATGAATCCTTTCCTCCTTGACCTGCAAGCTCAATTCTCAGGGAGTGAGGTGACCAGGGAAGACATCCATGCGCCCGATTTGGTCCCAGCATTGTGCAGTCAGAGCTCGATCCCTGGTGGGCCGCAGCACATGTGGTTGGCATAGGGCTGTCATGGCTGTCACACTAGATCATCCCCTGATTTTGGTGATGATTACTCGTCTTCACCGTCTCATTACCGACCTTGTTGAGCCTGGCGGTTGGAGTGAGGAGCCTGTATCCTTGAAGTTTTGGTTGGAGGCATGTTCGACCGCAACCACCTTCACGAGACCGGTGGACCTTCTTCTCCACCTGGCTGATGGCGATCTTGCTCTTGGCTCTGCATTGGGACTCGCTCCGTAATCTCATCCGTGTCAAAAGGACAACTCCAAGCAGGGTGGCATCTGCCATGAACCTCCCCTGCACGGCCGGGTCCAGAGAGTTAGTGCACTAAGCCTGATGGTCAGCAGTGGAGCCCGGCTGTCTCTATCTTCGTGTTGGGGTACCGCCGGGGATGTCGTGACCGCATGGTCATCAGCATGCGTGCACATTCCCGCCGCACCGTCGGTCCCCAGAAATGGCAGGTTTATTTGTGATCAGGGCGTCAATGTGCTCTGCTCTGCCCCTTGTTCCCCGAAGCCCACTCCGTCGACGGCGAGGACGCGTCCTGATACAGGGAGACCGGCCTCCATGGTCTTGAGCGGCTCGGGGAGACGTGTAAATGATTATCCCGGCGTCGTCAGGATGATCGCATTTTCCTGTTTGAGAAATTAATTCATCGTGCAGGATGCTCCTCACGTCCGCCAACCAGAGCAGAGGTTTCCCGTCAGCCCTCTGAGGAAGACTTGGTCTCTTTGGGAAAGAAGGATCATTAAGGCCGAGCCATGCCGGACTCAGGGGCCGTCTGAAGGGGGATTGGGAACTGACCAAGGCTTTCCGGCCACCAACGGGCAGATCGCCAAACGTGGCGCCCAGCGGCGCACGATGACAAAGCCTTTCCCAAAATACCCAACGGTGGATAGATGGATCCAGCAAGCCCGACGCCGCCTTAATGCACTCCAGTCTGCAAGCCACACCGCTGAGATTCGTCAAGCGCCATTCCAGAACAACTAGCGTCCCTGGCAGGGCTCTGACAGCATGGACAGACTAGTTGTCAGGCCTCGCGGGTGAGCACTTTAACTCGACTTGGCTCGTCAGCGCCCTCATCACCTGTAGCGGTTCCCTGTCAGCCACCGCAATCATTAAGGCGTCCCTTCGTTTCAGTCACGTCGTTTGATCTCTTTGGGGAACAGGTACGGCACCTCTCATAGGTTCGTTCTTTAGCGCACTTCTGATGCACCACTGCGCTGCCGATCGCGACCGGCTCATGTGCCGAACTGGTTGGGCTGACGCGCTCTATCTCCACCTCTTACTTCTACCCTCCCATTGGCCCCGTCGCCATCATTCGTCTTCAGCCCTGAATGCTGAGGCCGATGTCTGATTTTCCCAAGCCCATTTTGGTTGCTGGCCTTTTGAGCAATCTCGTTTGTTCATTCCTCAGCAAAGCACGTGCTGGGATGCGACGAGCTTTCAATGTTACCGGCCTCATCCCGGAGGTCAAGCTGAGCTCATCTAAAGCTTCCCTCCCGGGGGGAATCGTCCAATTGCGCGGAATCGGGAAATGCCTGAACTGACCAGGGTCAAGGCCGGGATCGGTAAGTTGTTCAAAGTGGTGACCAACGGGAGACTGTGAGCACCCACGCCCCGGGGGAGAAGGAACGCACGAAGGAATGCACATGGGATTGACACGAGGAAGTTCTCGATCCCGACACTTTGGGAGATCTAGCCAGTCCATGATGGCTCCCTGAAACCTCAATCCTCTCCGGTTCCCCTATGATCGACGACCATAGTGCATATGTCCGTGGACCCAACTGGCCGGACCATTCTATCACGTCTGCAGGCCGGGATCAAGCAGGATCAACTACGCCTCGCCGCAGATTGACCATGGTCGACACACTCACTGGTGGTCATCTCGTGTGGAAACGCTCCAGACGCAGATATGCGCAACAACCCCTCCTTGTGTCCAGTCATACCGGCTGGACGGTGTCGATAGGTGCATTCTCAGGCCAGCAATCCACCCCGTGTTCATCCTCACACAGTGTCGACTCAAACACCCAGGAATTTACCGCCTCGTCCGCGTGTGACCACCATCACAAACTATGGACATACCAATCATGATTGGCCCTCGGTGATCATGTCTGCTCAGAAGCACGGCCCATCACACCGTGGCCTCATGATTAGAGCACAGTCTGACATGATATTCCCCATGGCATTTCATGAGCAATGGTAGAAGCTAATCAATCAACCATCCAGCTCGCAGGTCTGATACACCCTCTGCCCACAACGTTGGGAACATTAGCTCATCGGGTCGAGGGCGGAGAAGGACCCTGTCAGCATGTCATCTTTGAATGATCCTTCCCAGCATGTGCTGCACTGTTGATCTCACCATTCAATCTGTCCCTTTGTCCCGGCGCCAGCGTCCTATCCGTTCCTGGCAATGAATTCCAGCGTCCTTCTCCGCGCCTAGGTGTGAGACGAAGATGACGATGACGGAACCGGAGTCTCTCGCTCGCTCTCTCGCCTGCCACGACGCCGCTATCATGTCTAGCGCAGACCGAAAGCACGTGGGAGCTGGAAGGCTCCCCTATGCACTCGTGTTCTTGCTCGGCCGAGCGCCTGATCACGGGATCAACCAACGTCTCAGGGGACGGCGATTGGCCGTCAGGCCCAACAGTTCCGACCCTTTGTGATTGACCCGACAATCCAGGCGATAGGCGTCGCGAGAGAACATCTGCAGGAGCGGGCTATTGTCTCAGGAGGATTGTTCGACGTTGCTGGTCCATGGAATCGTTGCCACGCGTGAACCTTGCACCATCCTAACCGAGACGACTCAATGATTCGAGTGGAGATTTGTCATGCACACTCGAACAGTCTCATTCCTTCAAGCTCGAAACAGCACAGTTGCCGGGACATGTGGGTGGTAGGCTGATAGAACGCCTGAGATTGGGACAAATTTACGGCCGCATGGTCTCCACTCCCATATGCGGCTGGGTGGGAGGTGCTCCCAACTTGCACGCAACAGCTTCCACCCAGAATCGTCCGAATTACAGTCCAAGGGCACCAGTGGCAGTGAGAAATCTCAATATTGGCCCACGCCTACCTCAGTTCAGTGAGTGCGGGACTTATCCAGGAATGAAAGCTGGCCCAGCGGTGCTGATGGCCATCACTTTCAAGTCGTTTTGAAAATCAGACAGGCCTCTGCCAACGTTCACAGAGCAGCTCCACCGCTTCTCTGGAGGCTGCCGGTTAAGGTCTCAGACGTTTCCATCATTCCCTCCCGTCCACACCCCAGCAAAACAGATTTCAGAGAGTGGTTGTCAGACGGTTAGCTGAGGCAAGCAGCGAACAATCGAGCAGGCAAGTCTCCTTGGTGTTTCGCTACCAATCTGGCTGGTAGCATACAAGACTCTACGCTTGCCTCCTACCCCCAGGGGCGTGGGTGTTGAGTATATGTACAGGTTTGTCCCCTGGCCCATGACTGCCATGGATGATTGTCGTCATGACAGTGGCGGTGTCAGTCGGATTTTAAAAACACCAAAGGCAGAGTCCAAGCCACGGACTCAACATTTCTGCGCCGGTCGACATCGCGAACTTCTGCTTCGATCCGCAGACGAAGAGGGATCATGGGCACCTTCGAATATGGGATATGAGCATGTCAAAAGCTGTGAGTCAGACAGCAGGACACAAACACCGAGACTGCAAGAGCAGCTCCCCATCAGACATTTCCGTTTCCTTGACCATGTCATCATGTGGAATGATAGTCACGCATATGGTCACGCATATGGTCATGCGTCTCTTCGGGGTCAATCTCTGTTCATGTGAGTGCCACGTCTGTCAAGTTTTGCGACGCATTCCTGCCTCCTCTACTACACTTTGCGTTGACTCTGGTCCTATTGGGTGACGCCTCTCCGCTTAAGCTGTTGGTTCATAGCAGCATTTCTGCAGTCGCACCATCATTTCCACTACCCTCCTCTTCCATCCTAACGGGATTATTGTCAGCAATACGCGGCTCCGTGAGTATTACTCTGTGGTTCATGTTGCGTCTTTTCATAACGGAGTTGACAAAGATCTCCTTTGGCAACAACGGCTTTGGGAAGAGTGATACAAATCCATAGACATCTACTCCTTACTACTACGTATGAAGAGGGACAGCCTCATGTCCTCGTCATTGTCTTGTAGGACAGATCGAGCTCTGTTGACATGGACAAGCACATTCCACAGCCCTTGTACCTAAGATACATAGGCGGGGCGTCCAAGGCCGCGAAGACGGTCCAATCCGGCAGTTCAACTCTACCATGACCGACGTGGTATCAGGCAGGAATTGATGCATAATTCATGCGAATATGCCCAAGGCGATCATGAACGCAAGAACTGGAACATCAAGGGACAAAGAGGCCGGATAAAATGCTCAGCCAAGGTGGGTAGCCAATGAGTATTATTAAAAAGCTGTTCGCGGAGCCCCGCTCTCTCCACAAACTTGATCACGCCCACCTGCGCCCTCAAATTCCGTCAGATCACTCCACCATCACTACGGCGGAACCATTCCTCTCCATATCATCACCCGATCAACTTGGCCGCCAAAATGGTCCTCAATCCCACCGCAAGCAACAACTCGCCTCAATCCATTGGCCAGGGTGAAAAGAGAAAGGCCGTGGACAGCCCGGCCACGCCGAGCGGCGGTCAGACGCACACCAGATCGAAGCGAAACAGATACATCTCTATTGCTTGGTGAGGCGTGTCATTGACCACCCGCATGAGCTTTGCCGCTGATGTAGGACTCGTACAGCAATGAATGTAAGAGGCGCAAGATCAAGTGCAATGGTCAGACCCCGTGCCAGCGGTGCGGAAACCTGTCGCTCGAGTGCATCTACGCGCCCAACTGCTGTACGAACTCGCTCAAGGACTCAGCGTGAGTAGAGCGGGGGCACTCCCTTAGCCTGATGCTGACACGGTTGTAGAGAGTTTCAACAGATGCGCCAGCACATTGCGTCGCTTCAGGAACAGGTCAACGACCTCTGGGCTAGTCTCAACGAATTACGAAGCAGGCCCGAAGCCGTATTTGCTGGTCCCATCGATCCCGTCTTCCAACAGGACGGTCACGGTCATGATCAGGGCGGCCGATCCTTATCCCTCTCTGCTTCTCGGACCCTGCCGCCGCTGATCTCGCCCAAGCGACCACCTCCGAAGCCATTGCCTCAGTTTCACGGACCGACGAGCTTGGTATACGGGCTGGATGTCGCCAAGTCGTCTTTGCAGACGATGGGCATCACCCACAATACGGTCGACGATGGGGCGATATCCCAAGAGCGCAGTCGAGCAGCATCGCCCAATCTCCCCTTGGCTCCCCACCCGTCGAAAGATCCGTTGTGGTTGATCGACCATAACGAAGTCGTGAGACTGTGTGGGATCTACGAGGAGGAGATTGGCATCATGTACCCCGTGCTGGATGTTGAGAAAGTCATGAAACATGCCAGCAACCTGTACAAATTCATCGGCGCCTCCATCCGCACGGGCTTTGGCCAGCTCGGGCTGCCAGGCCCCGACGCGTTCGACGATGAGGAGACGACCATTCTCAAGATGGCCCTCGCCATCGCCTTGGTAGTCGAAGGCAATGGCCGCAGCGATCTAGGCCAGCGATTCTTCGATGCCGCGAAGCCTGCCACCGATCTCAAGCTCGTCACCGCGCTGGACCTCAAGTCGGTTGTGTTGCTCGTCTTGACCGTGAGTGGTGCCTCTGCGGGTGGCATGCCCAAGCGCTGACACATGGACAGGCAACATTCTACTTCCAGAGAGACGAAGAAGCACAAGCATGGCGCTTTATTGGCATTGCGGCTCGAATGTGCATCGAGATGGGTCTTCATCGCAAAGACTCGCTGTTGAAATCGTTCACCAACGAGGCCGAATATCAGCAGGCCGTCCGCATTTTCTGGACCGTGTACGCGCTCGATCGGCGGTGGAGCTTTGGCACAGGCATGCCGTTTGCCCTGCAGGATGCCGATATCGATCCCGCCCTACCCGAACCGGTAAGTGGTGCATGATGTGATCAGAGGGCTCGCCGCTGACGCTCTTCGTCCTCCCAGGATGACGGCCACCCCTATTTGAGGCACATTACAAAGTACAATCAGATTGCGACCAAAGTATGGTACCATAATCTGGCGCACGCGTCGGGAAATAATACCAAAAAGGACGAGATTGGTTTCTTGGACTATCAAGTTCTGCAATGGTACCAGCAGCTGCCTGAATCGCTCCAGTTTCACAGCAGAGATTTGGCGCGAGAAAATGAAATCGCCAGTAAAGGGAGGAGACGGTTACGTTTGCTGATGCATTTGCGCAAAAATCAAGCCCGAATTTCCATCTATCGACCGATCCTCCATTCTGCCACGAGTATCATGGACAACCGCCACTATGCGCAAAATGTCATCGAGGTCGCCAAAGACACCATCAACACCCTCACCGGCGTCAACCAGATCTCCGACATTTACAGGACGCAACAGATCTTGTACAACTATTTCCTCGTTCAAGCTTTGGCCGTCCTCTTTTTGTCCGTGGCCCATGCCCCGGCCGTCTTCTGCAACCAGACTCGACAAGAGTTCTACGCGGCGATCGAATTAGTCAAAGGATTCAGCACCAAATCCCACGTGTCGAAGCGATTGTGGAGGACGATTCGCGGTTTGAAGGAGATGGGCGACAAGATTGGCCTGCTGGCGCGGGGGCCCAATGGTATCAACGAACAAGAACAAGATCCACATTCCGATGCGGCGGTCGCGATGGCCGGTTTGGCAGGCCACAAGGTCGACTATTCGTCCTACGGAACCCAGAGGCCAAATGGCGTTGAAGAGCTCGGCGTGAGCCCTGACGACGCCTTGCAGATCACCGATGAGCTGTCAAGCTTGTTTGAGCTGGCGGGAGGATACGGGGCTCCAGCCGGCACCACGCCTGCGCCGGAAGGCTACCAGTCTTTCATCGGACCGAATGGCGACGTCTGCTCTTTAGGAGCAGGATTCACCGCTTTTAGCAACGAGCCTGAGGTCTCTCGCATCATAAACGAACTGTTTTGAGCAGTGACCTGCCACCATGTGGTCTCTGGCATATGATCGAACTCTTTGGGGATAATGGCCTGTGTAAGAATCACAATGTCTCTCGTATATGAACAAAATGTTTGGGGATTTGACCTGCGAGGAATAGTAGCGAGGAATCCAAAGCCTTTATCTGCGGCATTGTCCGAGTGCTGGCCTCCAGGGCCATGTCCATACTCCAGGGCAGAGACACCACGTGATTTCTGCCAAGGATCCAGGTTCAGCTGCATATCTGCACCGCATCCCGAAAAGTGTGGGCGGAATTCGGACCAGAGGCCTTGGGTCAGACATTCTAGTTCACTATTTAAGCCTAATATTAACCTTTCAGCATTGGCAATTGCACGAGCCGCGAGCAGCGCAGAACCCAAACCAGATCCAAGATCTATCCGATTTCAAAGCGTCGCTCTGGCGCCTCAGCCATCTCTCGCGCATCTCACACAGCAGACACCGCAGAACGCGCCTCTCTAAGCCATTGACAACCGCATACTTGGACATTTCTCAGCTTCAGTGGCCATAATATCAATATCATGGGCTATATTTTATGACCTTAGGTCTTCACACACTTGCAACTCGGTCTTTGTCCTTCCCAGCACCAAGGGCGTGCCGACGGACTCAGCGTCTGCCTCCTCGCCGCTTTGCACGAAAACCCTCTCCTTTTCGATGAACTCTCTCGACCAGCAACATTAGTTCAATCTGTCTACAGAACAGCCCTCCACTCTGGCCGCCGGCCTGGATAGGCTGGATATCGCCTCGGAATATTCAGAATCCCTTTACTGCGAACAGTTCACCAGTTCTTCGGCCACGATATCGATGATGTCTCAGTCCTCGTCGCAAAGCCCAGACAGCTGGATCGCCACGTTCTGCAGCCTCGTCGGTCACGAGTACTTTGCAGAAGTGAGCGAAGATTTCATCGAAGACGACTTCAACCTCACGGGCCTGCAGGCCCAGGTCCCCATGTATAAAGACGCCCTGGAAATGATCCTGGACGTGGAACCATCAGAGACGAATTCATCAGCCCTGTCAGAGGAGGAGGAAGAAGAGGAGGAAGAGGAAGAGGACGATGGGATCCTGGGTGATGAACTAGACCAACCCGCCGGCCCAAGTCAGAATGGAGAATCTCGGCGTCAGTCAGGAGTCTCAGCGGGTGGGCGACGGCACGGTCGCTCTTCTTCCGACACGTCGGTGATAGAATCTTCGGCTGAACTGTTGTACGGTCTGATACATGCCCGGTACATCACCTCAAGGCCAGGCATCCAGCAGATGATGGAAAAGTACGAAATGTCACATTTCGGCTATTGTCCCCGAGTGTACTGTGCCGGAGCCAAAGTCATTCCCGTCGGACTCACAGACACGCCAGGCCAACAAACCGTCAAGCTGTTCTGCCCAAGCTGTCTGGATGTCTACACACCTCCGAACTCGAGATTCCAAGCGGTTGACGGGGCCTTTTTTGGCACCACCTTCCCCTATTTATTCCTCATGTCATATCCCGACCTCGACATCTCTCCCCCCCGACGGCGAGGAGCAAGAGACCTCGCGAACCAAGCGACCGACGAGGTCGAAAGTGCGCTCAGTCCGACCGAGACGAATACGACACAAGGCGGCATGACGGCCAGCCGCAGCTCCAGTCTCACTCTCCCCCAACCGCCGTCCATCCCGGGGGTGACACAGAATAAAGATGACAAGACCGCAGTGGCGCAGCCACCGCCTTTACCTCCTCAACCCACCACCATCAACGGAATAGTGACTCGCAACTTAGCGCCTGGCCTGGGGAAAGGTAAAATCTACGAAGCCAAGATCTACGGCTTCAAAGTGTCCGAGCGCGCCAAGAGCGGACCGAGAATGCGCTGGCTGAGATCGAAACCGGCCGATGTCAATGAGCTGGACGAGGCAAGAATATGGCATGAGAAGTACGGTGGTACCGTCGACGGAGATGACGAGCCTGACGAGAGAGAAGCCGCCGAGCAGGATCAGGAAGATGGTAATGTGTATGTGAACGAGGATGCCGATGGAGATGCAATCATGGTCAGCCACGGCCCGGGTCAGAATCAAAGTCAAGGCAAAACCACGGCGAAGAGGAGGTCTGGAGTCGCGGGCGCGGGCGGGAAGAGAAGTAAAGGCGGCGCCGGCGCCGAGTTGCAGGCTGGTTGAGTCGGGTTGAAATGCGTGGCCTTGGTCTGAAATTTCTGCTTTCTGGTGGTGAGGTTTAGCTATGAGATGTGATAAGATGAATCGGATAAGAGGAGATACTGAATGGCGCTGACGAAGATATATGGTTACTTGTCTGCATACATCAGCATACTCCTTGTTTTCCTTTTATTGTGCAGTCCCAGAAGTTTCTCCGGCTGTTGGAAATAAGAAGGAGATTTGGATTTGGGGGTCATTGGCTTGACCTTGACGTATCTTTGAATTATTCTTCTCTTTTTAATCCATCCATCTGTCCCTGTACCCAGTCAGCCTTCTCCGCTCCGCCTTGATCTATCTCGCTTTTACAATCGATCTCGATTTCGTCTTGAGCCGAATTTCTTTTGCCCTTCACATCATACTTTCCCCATCTTCAACTCCACCAAGGCCTTTCAATCAAGCCCTACTGTCTCAACTCCTGTTCATCTCCATCTACCATAAAGCTCACCAATGGTGCCTGCTGTTACAGCCCCTTCTATCGGCTGCACTTCACTAGCTACAGAGCAAAGGTTCCTGCACAAGGTTTCCCTGCCAGCGGTCGGCAAAGCGAGGCTTGACGATGGGTATTGGTAACGGGATTGGATGGCCACTGTGATCGGAGCAACTGTGACACGTTTCGCGCCGTACTCCGGCTTCATGATCTGAGGAATGGCCTGGGCCGCACTGCACCCAGTGCCCACGACAGTGACCTCTTTGCCACGAAGATTGACGTCCGGGTTCCATCGTGCGGTATGGATGACCTCGCCCTCGAAGGTGTCGAGGCCAGGCACATCAATGGAGGGTTTCGGCTCGACCATCCGCCCACGGCACTGGCTACCACCTTTGCACGAACCGGAGAACGGCAGCTTGGGATCCCTTTTCCTTCTCCACTGCTTTCCGCTCGATGGTGGACAGATCGCCGATACAGGGAGCCAGGTGCTCCAGGACGACCTCCCATTGGTCTTCTCCGTCAATCCACCGGATACTCTGGACATTTGTGTCCAGCTCGATCTTGTCCAAGATTTGGAATCGCTCGCAAACGTCATACAGGTAACGAACAATCTCCTTGCCGGATGGAAACGGAGAAGTCCAGGATGGGTTCTGTGCAAACGAGAACGAGGCTGGACTGGCAAACCGTCAGCATCGACCCAGGTCGGTACAGACGCAGGCGTTTCCTCCTACGCGTCACAAGCAATGCCAGGTACCGATTTGTATACCACGTTCCTCCCAGACTAGACTTTCGCTCGAAGATGCGGAACTGATCAAAACCTAACACTTGTCGCAATCGACAGCCCATTCCAATATGACTCGCCGGCGCCAATAATGAGGACTGGGTAGAAGGTGTAGGCAGACGTCTCAACGCCACCGATGTGGCGTATCCGGTCAATTGCTGGCGCCATTGTGCACGAACAGCAGGCAGGGAGCAGGAGGAACAGTGATACAGAAGTCACAAAAACCAAAATTTGACTAGACCAAAGTTCAGGCGTCCAGGTCAGGAGAGCCGCGGGTAACAACGTCAGCAATATTGTCGTTTCGCATAAACACTGAAGTTGGGATCATGCTGACATCCCTAGCCCTAGTAAACAGCCGAGCGATGGCGTTTGTAACGCGCGTAGTCTGATCAATCCATCTGTCATACACATGGCCCCAGAAGACGGTCCACTCCAGACCGAACAGTTCGTTTTAATGTATCAGAGGTCTCTACTTAGGAGGTCAAGAAGGGCGGGACCGGCTCTCTTGCCTGTTTGGGTTAACGGCATTCCCTTGGTTCAGGAGTGGCATTAGGAGCGTACAGTACTCAGCTTTGACCCCCCTTTACCAACAGCCTGATGAAATGGCCATCGATCGGCGGTCGGGGAACAGTAACTGTGACCAAAGCAATTCCAAGAGCTCGCCAGTTCAGCTCGTCGAGACTGTTGCAGTCTCTTCGGCCGGTCCAAGACCTCCCATCATGGGATTTGCGCCTCTTCGTTGACCGAGCCTACGGCCCTGCTTTGCCAGCTCGTCTGCCCTGGGAGAGTAGCAACGTCCCAGCAGCATGCGTCAAATGGTTTATCCACGACGGCTCTGCCAGCGGCGGGCTGAAAGACGGTCCCGCAGAATCTTCCCAGCTCCGTGCGACCTTCTGGTCAGACCATGAATCCACCATGGTGCCGCTAGAACTCACTTCCACATCAAGCCGCGACAACCGTTCGCATGACCTTAGCGACTCCAGCTCTGCCTTCGTTCGAACTTACGCGCCTCTCAAAATCCTCCTTGCTCACCTTGGCGACCAAAATGTCGCCTCCATCTCCCACTCACCAGGCGGCCAACCTCAGGAGCAAGGACACTCCATCTACTTGGCCCAATGCGAGCTTTCATCGCTCCCTGCAGAGATGCAATCCGACCTTCCGATCCCTCATCTCATCAAACGCTCGGACAAAATCAAAGGCGACATCTACTCCTCCTCGCTCTGGCTCGGCCGGCCTCCAACCTACACCCCACTGCACCGCGACCCCAACCCGAACCTCTTCATCCAGCTCGCCGGCCAAAAAATCATCCGGCTCTATCCACCGGAAGTCGGAAACGCGATTTTCCAAGACATCCAACAACGTCTCTCCGTCCGCCGTGACTGCAGCACTGGCAGCACGGGCTCCACCACCACCACCACCACCACAGCTTCTGCCTCCTCAGTCCAGCACCTCCGTCCCCCCTCCTCGCCATCGATCCGAGGTGAAGAAATGATGCAAGGCCCCGAACGGGACTTGTTTCACCGTGCCATCTGGGGGGGCGATTCTGGCGCCGACCCTGACCCTGACACCGCTCGCTACGCCTCCATCGCGCAGCAATATGGCCAGGAAGCCCAGCTGCACCTCGGCCAAGCACTATTCATTCCCAAGGGGTGGTGGCACAGCGTGAAAGGCGTTGGTCTAGGCGTCAACGCGAGCGCGAATTGGTGGTTCAGATAGGATGGGCCGATAGTATACGACAAACACGGTGGAGAACATGTTTTCTTCATTTTTAGAAAAAATTTTACGTTGGAAAAAATATGAAATCATTTTCCACAGCCCCAAATTTACCACTCCACTCCGATCCTCCAGAGTCACCAATCAACTTTGGACCCGTGCAGAGTCAGAATCTGAACGGTGGCCTCTCATATATCTCAGGGCACGAGCAGCGTCAGGCTACAGTGCCGAAGAAAGCGGGCGAAGAATCCAGATCCTGCATCCCCATGACATGGTCGTAACATGAATTCTTAAAAAGTCCCCAGCACTCGTTAGCAAAACCCCGGATGAACGCCTCTCGCGCTCACTTGAATGGCCCCGCTCCTCCTCCATCGATCTTCACGACGGAGACGGTCAAGGCAATCTTGATTGCTCATCATATCTTCCTTTCTCTCTCATTTCTTCTTACCTCGGTCTCAACCCAGGCCTGTCCTTTTGGTTGGGTCAAAGAGCACGTTGACGACCTCGTCGAGAATCGTAAACACTAGATGTTGATTTAGTCGTGCATTGTTCATGGTCGCCGAAAGCCTCCTGGCGGCCGCCTGGGAGTTTGCTCTCCCCACCACACTCGCCGCCATATCGGGGACCAGAGTGGCCAACATGACGGCCGCTTCTTTTCTCGATTTCTTCTTTTCAGCAGCTGACCGTGGTAGTGACTCTCGCAGGGGCCCGCCGCCAGGCCACATGGTCTCCTTGACCAGATCGACGTATTTCAGAAGCGCGTTTTCCTGGGTAAAGCTCTTGAAGACGTCCCGAAGCTTGCGCTCGATGGTGCCCCCGAGGAGTTGGTGGAGAACAACGACGACGGCGCGACCGCGCAACCAGTTGTTGCCGCGGTTCAGTTCAAAGATCTCGAGAAAGATGTCGCAGATCGGTTTCACAAACGGCTCCAATTCTTTGTCTTCGAATGCGGCGAGTTCTGCCTCGGCCTCGGCGATCGAACCTGGTTCAATCGAGACCACCTCGTTCTGGGCCGCGCCGAGCTGACTGGTGGCGGCCGAGATCAAATTTTGGCCGGCGGTCGACAACTGATCGAGGACGGCGATGTTTCCCAAGAACTCGTCCATGCCATCCGTGACCGAATTATAGATTCTCGTGACAATATCTTGGGTATCTGACGCGGTGCTGGCCTCGTGATGCGAGAGAATGGCTTGCTGAGATAAAAAGGATCTCAGCTCACGACTCCGGCAGACGTCGGGCATCCGCAACAGCTGCTGCAAATAATTCTCGAGGGCGATGCGACGATTCTGCAAAAACTGCTTCTGCAGTTTCATCACCATCCGCCGACGTGGGAATTCGAGATTGCGCGTCGAGGGATAGCGACTCCGCAAATGCCGGTGCAGGTCGAGAAACTCGCTGTACCTCCGTGCGATGGCCCACGTGGCCGCGGGCATCTGGTCGCCGGCCTGGCGCTGAACCTCGATGACATACAAGGCGAACTCGCGACCGTCATCCTCTTTGCCGACCACGACCGACTTGATGGAAATACTGGATCGGCCATAGAGACTGCTGTCGCTTTCCTGAATGATGTATTGCTGGCGCTGCAACTCTTTCCGCCGGATCTCCCTCTGGAGGCTGGCCTTTGATTTGCCCAGGATGCGCAGTTCGGCCACGTTGTTCGTGAGCTCCGCTTTTCGCGTGAGCGCGTCCACGACCGACTCCTGCGAAACCAAACGCTCGATGTCATTGCTCAGGGCGGTGATGGCTTCCGCCAGTCCGAGGTCGCCGGGCGCTGCTTCATGGATCTCCTCGTCTTCGGTGCCGCCTTTATGGTCCTCCTCGGCGTCCCCCTGGTCGACATACTCGTCCTCGATGAACTTTTCTTCGTCGGGAAACAGGTCGTTGTCGGTGAAGACGCCAATTCGCGACGACGTGTTGACCAAGCCCAATGTGGCCAGACTCGGCTTGTGCTTTTTGACCGGAACCGAGTCGGCGCGTGGAACGTCGAGCGAACTTCGGGGCGACTCGACCACTTTGGCGGATCGTTGGTCGGAGGAGGGAGGTCCGAACAGCGACTCCTCGTCAAATCCCTGACCGTCCTCGAGCGGGCTTTCGGTCATGATGTTGTTCATGGCCGCTTCCATGTCCGCGATCGCCTGTCGTTGCTCGGTGGGATCCCCGTTGAGCGAGTCATGGCCCAGGCTTTGAGTGGAATGCGCCAGCGGATCCGTGTCGTAGCCGTCATCAAACAGCGGGGTGAAACCATCCTTCTCCAGGGAACGCCTTCTGGTGCCCGCATCATCGAACAGTTTCGATGACGCCAGGCTTCGGACGTCCGACGAGGACATGGCGGCCCGGCGAAGATCTCGGGCGGATGATTGAGACTGAGTTCGAATGATCATCGGAGGAGCGGCCGCTGCTGTTGCCGGCTCCAGAAAAGGTTTGTTGAACTCTTCGGTCGGGCTGGTCACCGCTTGCGAGCGAGAAATGGCGGCCGACGACTCTCCAGACGCGAGAAACTTGTAGTACAGATCTGATTTGCGAAAATGCGGGAGGTGGCGTGTCTCGAGCTCTTCGAGCACGGCCGACTGGGCCGAGAGAATGGCCGTCCGGGCGGCCCGATACTGTTCTGGGGTCGCTTTGCGTCCGGCCACCAGAAAAGAATCGATCGCATCCTTTGATTCTTGCGGGATCTTGAGTTCGGGCTTCGACATGTAGGCCTCCCGGATCTGGGCCATGTCCGTTCGGTCGGCGCTGGTCCAGCTGGGCGGCAGGGCGGGATTGGGGTCGTCTCCAAAATCATCTTCCAGGGGGTTCCTGAATCCGTCGACGACGATCCAGAACTGGACCAGAGACATGAGATGCTGGCGGTCCATGTATTCCATGAAATATGACAATCCCGAACTCGTGTGCATAATTTCCACCAGCGACATCTCCCGAGGCTTGACCACGCCTGTCATCGAGCGTGAATCCGGGGGCACCAGATTTGGCGACGAGAGCGCCGCGGGAGCCGCGGGAGCCCTGGGCACGGCCAGCTTTGCGATTTTCTGGTCGAGGACCCGCTTCGCCATCTCCAGTCGGCGCAGGTAGACCGGGTCCTGTCCGTCGACCATGCTCTCGCGCTGAAATTGGCTGGCGATCTGGCTGCGAAATCTGCGAGCGTCCGACAGGTTTTTGGTTTTTCGAATGACGCGGACAAAGCGTTCGAACGCGCGCTCGCTGTCATTGGGCGCCAGACGAGGCAACTCTTGGTCACTTTTCCCTTTGGGCAGCGGAGATGCATGCTGGTCCAAGGCGGCCCTCATGCGCCGAACGGTCTTGCGATCTTGCAGCACGGTTCGGCCATAGCCTTCGACCAGTTGATTCCACGTGTCGGGGTCGGCCAGGAGCTGCATCACCGGCAGCAGGACGGCACAGGAGATGATCTCCTTCACGAGGACCAGCACCGCGCGGCTCCCCATCATGCTCGGTGATAAGACGTCGGGCAATATCCGCACCACGAGCTTCCGCAGATGATCCTGTTGGATCGATCTGGGGTCGGAATAGGCCAATGAAGCCGCCGGATGCAGTTTGCCATCTTTGTACTTGGCCGCGATCGCCAGATCAAGTTCCTCCGAGTCGGTTACGTTGCGATTCAACGATCTGCCACGCACCGCTCGCTCGGCCCGGTCGAACTCTCGCAGGTGTGCGGTGAGGATGGGAACGATCCGCGACACCACCACGTTGACCCAGTCCTCTTGGAGCATGCGATCCCTGACTTCGGCCAGCCCGGCCCGGATATTGCAGTCGACCTCGTTGACAAAGACGGGACTGGCCGAGATATTGTTGTACCAGGAAGAGACGAAATCCCGAAGCGCCAGGCTGATCAACGCATCCAGCGCGTGAGAGAGGACAAAGGACTGGTCATACAGTTGTGCCGGCTGGTAGTGTTGTGCCGCTGCCAGACTCGACGTCTCGGGCTTCCATTTTGATGGCGACAGAAAGATCGGCACCGTATTTCGAAGGGCGCTCTGCGGCCGTCGGCTCGGGGACCGGGTCTGCGTCAAGATGACGACGACAAAGGATGCCAGCGTCGTCGCGCATCCCAATGTAAAGGCATATCCCAGGAGGCGCAAGATAGGAAGCCAGCGCACCGCCAATCCCCATGCGACGAAGGCAGCGATCCCAGCAATGAGGATATCTCTTCGAGCAAGGGTCATTCTCGCTCATCGTTCGGCAGCCTCGTTTGGCACAGCGCCCGGCCGGAGGGCCTTCAATCTATGCATCTCGACCATGGCGGACGACCTGAACGGCGGTCAGAGACATTGTCGCGCATCACACGTGAATGCTCTTGAACATGGGGACACCTGGAAATCGAAGCGGAGGACTGACCCCTTTCGCCGCACCTGCCCGTTCGGGACCGGCTCCTGAAGGTCCTACCCACAACACCACTTGGACCTCCTCCGGATGGCGATATATGCGTCCGCTTTGCAGATTTCTCCCCACGTCTGAACATTCTTCTTGCTGCCTGGTGGGAGTGGCACAGCATGTCCGCGATGGAATCAATACGGCTAGATCGGTGAAGCACTGGCCATCCGGACGGGACCCGAGAACATCGCATGAATGCGGGGGCAGGACCTTTTGCATCATTCAGATGTATTCCATGAACCATACCCTCCTTCATACGGACGACTTCCCTCTAGACAACGTTGACCACCAATTGTTGGGAGGAAGTGAGTGGCCCGTGGACACGCGCCAACCAGACACGGTGATCCACAACTGGATTGTTCCCAGTGATGGCGAACCTTAGCCTCCACCTCCAAGATCCACGTGCTCGAGCTGGCAAATAAGCCGGAGAGACTGCTGATTGATTATGCAAGACGAGACGGGTCGAGTCAGCGCAGGTCACGAGTCAGAGGCCTGATAACAAAAGACAGCTGCCGGGCGCGCCAATCGACAGATGACACCCGTAGATCATTCAGCTCAACCTTTTTTACGGCGCGTTGCATGGGGAAATACAGCATGGATGATGCTCCCATTGTCATTGGCTTTGGCACCCCATCCTTGGCTCGTTTTAGTCAATTCGCTGTCACCGGCGTCTCTGTCTGAGGGAGACCAGCGTTCGGTAAGGTGAGGCGTTGGTCTTATCACGCCGCGGCGGCCGTGTGACCATCGCCATCCTCACCGCATCCAGATGGTGATTATTCATGGCCAGGCCCCAAGAGCACAAAAGAAAGGACGTCAAAAGAGACCCGACGGAACGGATGCCGGTCCCAGAAACGGCGGGAGGGTTGTGGAAACCGCCGTTGGCCAGCACCTGCTGCAAGCAGCAACGTTCATGCTTGACGCTTGTCATTGTCGAGTTTGAGAAGCATTAGCCTCCAGCAACAGAGCCGTGGGAAAGGACCAACCAGGGATTTCTCCGGGAAATAATCAAGCAATGGGTCGATCCGTGATATCACGCTTCCCGGACGGAGCGCGCAAGGCCCGGAACAAACCGCTGATGGCCCGGACGGTCAGAGCCGCGCGGCTACACATTCAATCACCGGACCATCTGTTGAGCCCTGAGCAGGCCATTTTAGCGTTGGCTCCGGAAGGGGAGATGTGGGATGGCAGAGTGGTCTTTTTATTTTCCATTGTTGGGCAATTTGGAAGAATGCGACGTCCCTAGTGCTCAGGGCCGGTCGGTCGGATATGGCTGAAGCGATCACCCTGGGAAAAAGGTTTGCGTCCGTTCTGGCCATGCACAGTCGATCCTCCACCCGCCGCAAGCTGGCCTGGTGGATTACCGCGACCCCTGGCCGCCCATAATCCGCGCCGGCCCAATCGCTTATTTCAGTCCGAGGCTTTTTCTCCCATTCATCTGGACGACGACGACGAGGAGGCCGCACTTCTAGCGGTGAGACGACACAATGATGGGCCACTGAGGTCAGTCACATTTGTTGAGGTCAGCTCTAGGCTCCAGCCGGCACACAGATAGTCAGTCCCTCTCCCTGGTGGGCCAAAGACGCTGCTGCCATGCTGATGTGGACACATGTCGGGCGTTCCCGTCCTCTTTGGCATGTGTGTTGGCCAGGGGGATAATGATCATACAGACACCCACATCCACACCCCACATACCACGGCTCACCCAATTCCTGTCAGCAGCGGGCTCGGTCCCGCTCCGGCCAAGATCACCTGTCGGACCTCGGAAGCCATCAGCGTGGATCAAATACACACCCTCATCGACTCCTCCGTGCCCGGCGGGAGGAGACCGCGGGCAAGAACTGGACACGCGTGGGTCGTGAGAACCAGAAGCGAGAAAGGGGGCCAGGAAGAGTGGACGCGCCAACAGGCACTGACGGGGGGATGGACACGAGGGGGCCGTCGCCGGCCCAGGAGGGACGGAGAAGGAGGCTGCGGGTAGAAGGGGCCCGCCGGATGCGACTTCCCCGGCCGCGTCGTCTCACACTATCCACTCAGGCTAGTCCGTTTTCGGCATATCCGCTGCCTTGCAGGCAAAAGCCCTCCGAAAAGCCTCCTGGACGCGGCCTAGCTTCAACAACCACTGTGTCTCCCCTCATCTCAAAACATTCTCGCAGCGACGATGCTGCAGTAGTGTGGTCGATGTCAAGCAGTGCCGCTCGCTTACTATGGGCGACCCTTGCCACTGGCCGCCACGGGCGATATCATTGCTTGCTTGCGTGCTGCTTTGCATCGCTTGCTGCTGGCCACCACAGACTGGATCTGCGCCCATGTCCCGCTCCATTTTCCGCGCCGCTCAGCTGACCAACACCTGCTCCGCACTCGGTCGTTGCGTGGGGCCTGACTGCTGGCTAATATTGTGTGCGTCTGCCCAAGAACGAGGCTGACGGGTTTGTTGGAACAGGGGGCCCACGGTTACACAGCGGTTGCCTTGCAGCCCGCTTTGGCAGGGGGCCATGGCATTCAGATTTCGTGTCTTGCCGTCCGGCCCATACACAATGCACACACACACGAGCAGATGCCTCACGCAACCCCCCCTCCAATAGGCAACGCTAGCAGCACAAATATAGCCAGCCACATGGTTCCAGTGGTCGATGATCTCATCGCTGCAAGGGGGTAAGTATACACCTTAACCCCACAAACACATCTCTGCAACGATGAGTGCTCTCCGCCCAACCCACGCTCACTCACTGACCCCTTCCACCTAGCCTCGCTCGTTCCCTTTAGGTCCGGTTCTTTTCCTCTCGTCTGTCCATTTTTTTTGCCACTCGGGGCTAATCCATCGGTGAGTGGCTTCGTGCAGGGTCCCACCTGCTGTGCTGTATCTCCTTCGCCAATAAGACGGTCCTTGGGATTCAACTTGGCTGTGCCTTGCTCTGACCGACTTGTCCTTACACCTGCCTGACGTTCACAGCAACATGCCACATCACCTCGAACGGAGTCAACGACACTGTTCACCTCTCCCACCGGTCTGGCCGTCTGCCCTCCTCCTTCCACGCCCGACGTCTTTTGGTGGTGGCCGATCGATCCAACGACGCGGTTCGGTCAGAGTGCTCCCCTCCCAGTGCTCGCCGGGCTGTCACGTTCGACCGGCCAAATCATGTTGCTCGTGCTCCGCCACAATGTATATACACCACCGTCAGAACAGGATATAGAAGCCCCCCCGAGCACGCTGCGTCTCGGCAGCCCCGAGCGTTCCGCACGAGGTCATCATCATCTATCGCCAGGTAGGGTCTGTCTGGTCTCTGTGCTGGTCGTCGCCCCCTCGTCAGACGAATGGTTTCTGATGTGGCCAGACCAGAAGAGAATTGTGAGCGCCAGCCCCATGTCGGCTCCCTCGAGCGAAACAACGATATCGATCAGTCCCGCCAGCAGTGCTCCCCGGTCCATCATTTCTTCTTCGACCCGTGCGGCGGATCATGTCCAGAAGCAACCGCCGCAGGACCGGGACCGACCGTCTCTGGGAAGAAGCATCAGCCTCCCTGGACGAGAGAGCGCGACCGGTGCCGAATCGCCGTCGAACGGTGCCGACAGAAGGGCGCCGGCGTCGTCGCCAGGTTCCGAACACGTGATCCACCTGTCCAGCATTGAGCATTGCATGCCGCGCGCGTACATCCGCGTGTGTCTGGCATATCGCGTGCCCGACGCCCGCCTCCTCCCCGTCGTAGAGAAGAGACTGAATGACTTCGTGAGACGGATCGTCGACGCGAAACCATACTTGGCGGGCTACGTCGTGCCCGTGGCCGCCCCGGGCTCCCGCGTGGGCGCCGTCGAGGTCCGCTTCACCGACGAGGACTTTGTCGACTTTCCCACGGCCACGATTCGCCATCTCACCCGCGACGAGGTGCCGTACACCTACGAGGAGCTGGACCGAATGTCATTGCCGCCGAGTCTCATTCGACCCGAGCTCGTCTCCGCGTTGCCCGAGGGAACCGATGAGGAGCGGGCCCCCGTCTTTCGTGTGCAGGTCAACGTGGTGGAAGGGGGTGTCATCGTCTCCATCTATCTCCATCACTGCATTTCCGACGGCACCGGCCTCGGGCTCCTGATCACCGGCAGTCTCCTCTCGGACGACTTCACCTTCGTCCGGCCCCTCGAAGAGAAAGACGGGGCCAGCCCGAGTCTGTCGTCCAAACTGGCCGCATTCGCACACGAAAAGAGCCTGGTGCGGAGGCAGTTGTCGTGGAGCTTTCCGAACCTCATCATCCATCGCCGTCTTCGGCACCGGTCGGTCGTCGCCTCGTCGAATCATCCGTCTCATCAGGCTCCTCCACGTCGTGCTCCCGGCCGTGGCTGCGTCTTCGCCTTCTCGCAAGCCACGTTGAAGCAGCTGAAAGAGACGCTCGAGTCCGAGGCGCCACACTCGTTCATGACCTCCAACGACGTCCTGCAAGCGATTTTGTGGCACTACATGACCCGGGCGAGGCGGCCGTCGCTCCCGGATGAGCTGGGGGTCATCAGCTCCAAGCTTCTCATTCCGGTCAACATTCGAAACCGGCTCAAACAACCGCTTCCCCACTCATACTTCGGATCGGCCATTGACTTTGCATCGGTGCAGCGGTCTCTGACACACTTGTCCAAGATCGACATGTCGTCTCTGGCTCAGACCGCGCTGTCCATTCGTCAGTCCATTAACCAGGTCAACGAACCGTATATCCGGGAGGCCATCGCCTTGGCAGAGGTGACCGATCCCGACGTGGACGTGCGCGATCTGCTCGCCAGCAACATGGACCGCACCAATGGCGCCGACATGTACATCACGAGCTGGGAGAAGCTGCCGTTGTACGAGGCCACGCTGGACCTGGGGCTCGGAAGACCAGATTGGGTCCGCAAGCCCTGGTCTCGAGACCCTGGTTCGTGCATCATTCTGCCCAGAGATAACCGCAAGCCGTTCTTGGAAGTCGTTGTGCAGATGACCGTGGCCGACATGGCGAGGTTGCTCCGTGACGACGAGTTTATGAAGTACGTCATCAGGGTGGTCGAATAGCTCGGAATGACTCTTCGGCGCTGCATCCAGAGGAGCCGAGATCGAGATGGAGATAAAAGGCCATACATTCCCTACTCCCCACGCGGACAGACCCGGCATGTCGTGGACACGCGACCAATCCCAGAATTCACCCACCTGTTGCGATTGCAAGAATGTCTGCCGCACCCAGACGGCCCAATCTCTTGTACCATTATGTTGGTTCTTACGGATCTTGTCGGGGGAAGCATTTGACGGCGGAGATGGTTGAGGCCCGGAAACAAGTTGTTATTGACACAGTGATCACGATGGGAAAAGGACTGGTCTGGGCGAATACAGAAGTAGCATTCAAGCATTTTTCTTTGTTCATGTACCCAAAAGCACATTTGAATTCCAGGGGTTTGAGACTGCGGTTAATGGGAATATTCTGTACCTCTTGCCGCAAACCATTGGTCGTGGATGGACACAAAACGAGTGCTGCAGCGAGGGAGCCTCAGCAGGGTGTTTGACAGATCCAAGTGTCCTTGGATTCGAGAGTGATGACATGGGGGGAGGGAAAGGGGGCAAGCAGACAGGCAGCAGCAGAACTATCACGTGACCACGCGTCGCACTAGATCTGAAATGGATTGGATACTCATTATTCTCTCCATTAACGCGTTTGGCAAGTCTCAGGTCCGCTACCCGCACCGTCAGCCTCTTCTGCAGTGTGCATTGTCTTGCATTTGACTTCGACTACGACCATTTCGCTGTACTGTGATCCTTCTGGTGACCGGATTCCAACCACTGCTACAAGGCGATTCACAATGACCCAGACTGAAGTCGATACGGCACAAGACGACTATGACCATGGTCCTGGACCTGGTGCTCCCATCCCCATCAGCCAGCTCTCGGTACGCGTCGCCCATTGGTCGCTGTTGGTGGAACGTGTGCTGATTTGTCAGGGTGTCGCCGGCCTCACTGATAGAGACATCAAGCTGGTGACGGATGGAGGATATCACACAGTCGAAGCCATTGCCTACACGTAAGAGTTCTGGCTCCTGGACGAGCGGCACCCTCACAGCTTATCTAGGCCGCGGAGAATGCTAGAGCAGATCAAAGGAATCTCTGAAGCCAAGGCAACCAAGTTGCTGAATGAAGGTCAGTCCACCTCCCCAACATATATCACCGCGCAGCTGATCTCGCTCAGCGACGAAACTTGTTCCCATGGGTTTCACCACGGCCACGGAAATGCATGCACGACGAAGCGACCTCATCTCCATTACGACCGGCTCGAAGAACCTCGACACACTCCTGGGCGGCGGCGTCGAAACCGGTTCCATCACGGAAATCTTTGGAGAATTCCGGACAGGGAAGAGTCAGATCTGTCACACGTTGGCGGTCACATGCCAGTTGCCCTTTGATATGGGAGGCGGTGAAGGCAAATGTTTGTTCATTGACACTGAAGGCACCTTTCGCCCAATTCGCCTGCTCTCAGTGGCCAATCGGTACGGGCTCGCCGGGGAAGAAGTCCTCGACAATGTGGCCTATGCTCGGGCATACAACTCGGAACATCAACTTCAACTCCTGCAGCAAGCGGCGCAGATGATGTGTGAGACGCGCTTCTCTCTGCTCATCGTCGACTCGGCCACGTCGCTGTACCGGACGGATTACAGCGGCCGTGGGGAACTGTCGTCCCGACAATCGCACATGGCCAAATTTATGCGAACGCTGCAGAGACTGGCGGACGAGTTCGGCATTGCCGTCGTCATCACCAACCAGGTCGTCGCACAGGTCGATGGCGGGCCGAGTGCCATGTTCAATCCAGACCCAAAGAAGCCCATTGGCGGAAACATCATCGCACATGCGAGCACCACCAGACTCAGTCTCAAGAAGGGCCGAGGGGAGACGAGAATATGCAAGATCTACGACAGCCCCTGTCTGCCGGAAAGCGACACTCTTTTCGCCATATACGAGCACGGCATTGGCGATCCGCAGCCCAAGGACGGTGACAAGGAGTAGTCAGACATCAGCCGTTCATGGATTGATTGAGCTTATGCATAGCGTGGCGTCGCGGCGATGAAGGAGGGGAAGCTACATGATGCTGATGCTGAGGAGGAACCTGTGTGGAATGACCATTATTATTTCTTGCCTGAGCAAGCCATAGCCCCATAGCTGACGGATCGAGGCTGAGCGGGGCGTTGCCGTGGCTGGAGCAAATCAGGATCCTAATTTGATGCATGCTAGCGATCTGAGGCCAGTGTTCGCTCCAGTCCGTGCACTTGTTTGCTTGGCGTCATCAGTAGTGGTCGGATGATGCATTCACCTGGCCCAGCTCCAAGTTTCTGGCCCCAGCACCCTGATTGATACTCTGTTTTATCTCTCTCTTTTCTTCCCTCTCATCGTGCCTGTCCTTTCTTTCTGTCTTTGGATTCTGAGCATTGGGCGGGGAGAGTCTCCCGCTGCAAATCCTGAGCATTTCCATCCAGAGAGTACGCTCCCAATGCATAAGATTGCGACCAGGCGCATTGACCTTGAGTAGAGTTATCAACGACGGTTCCTCTCCTCTCCTCCGTGAACGGCAGTCTCAGCTTCATATTACCCTTCTCAGCCTCTTCTCTGTGGTGGAATCAGGTCATCGATGGAAGGTTAGCCATGTTGCGATCCCATGCGTACTCCTGTGGCCAACTCAATCGCCAGGTCAGCTCGAGGGCACTCGCGACGGCCAAGAATACCAGGATGTTGTGGAAACCCCAGACGGATATGGCACTGGCCCGAACGGGGTCAGCACCAGCTCCGAGATTGAAGTCCTCTGCGGCCCGCTGCTGAATTACCAACGCATGAGCGAGGAGGGTGCGGACGTCTTCTGGCATGGATCGGTGCTCTTGGTCACCAAACTGAGTGAGAAGCGTCCGCAACTAGAATTGCAGCCGATCGGCCCTGTCGAGGGCGGACGAGCTGGAGCGTCATCCCACGAAGAGCAGAAACAGGTGGTCGATGGACTGAAGCTGTACGCCGACCCAAATAAGACATTTTGGCGCCTCAGCTTGCGCCTGCCGCTCGCCGAGGTCGAAACAAAGTGGCAATACACGCTCCCAGATGTCCAATTCCTGAAGGAGGTGAACAAGTCTCGGTCGCGCGAATTCATCGTGCCGGCTTCCACCGAGTCCATGAGGATCATGTTTCACTCTTGCAATGGGTTCTCGGTCGGGACCGACGAAGACTTCTGGTCAGGTATGTCGCGGTGAGACCGGGGCTCGATGGTGGACGCTGACGCGTTGTTGCTAGGCCCAGCGCTGTGGAATGACGTGCTCCGCACCCACGCCAAAAAGCCGCTCCACGTCATGATCGGTGGAGGGGACCAGATATACAATGACAGCGTCCGAGTGAAGGGTCCACTGAAGCCCTGGACGGCCATCGCCAATCCCCAGAAGAGAAGAGATTACCCCTTCGACGAAGAAATGCGCAGTCAATGTGACCAGTTCTACTTTGAGAACTACGTCCGGTGGTACAGCACGGAACCATTTGCCAGTGCCAATTCGCAAATCCCCCAGATCAACATTTGGGATGATCACGACATTATTGATGGCTTTGGCTCTTATACCGATACCTTCATGCGATGCGCGGTTTTCCGCGGCATCGGGGGGGTGAGTTTCAAATACTACTGCCTCTTTCAGCACCACACGGCACCACCGCCCTCGACTTTCACCACAGATACCCCCGCGACGATGCAAGCAGGGCCCGACGGTAAGGTCGGCGTGGATCCCCGACAGCTCAAGGACACATATGTCTACAAGAGAACGGCCGACGACCCGAGTTGGATCGTCGGCAAACGGCCAGGGCCGTATGTTGAAGAGCGGTCCAGAAGTTTATATGTGCGTCTGGGCCGCAGAATCGCGTTTTGTGGGATCGATGCGCGCACCGAGCGCACCAGAAAGCAGGTGAATTATCCCGACACATATGACTTGATCTTCGACCGGTTGCACAGCGAGCTCGAGGCCGCCGACGGAGAAATCAAGCACTTGATCCTCCTTCTTGGTGTGCCCATCGCCTATCCGCGCCTGGCCTGGCTCGAGAATATCCTCAGTTCCCCGATCATCGCGCCCATCCGGCTGCTCAACAGACGATTTGGCTTTGCCGGAGGACTTTTCAACTCGTTCGACGGAGCCGTCGATCTGCTCGACGACCTTGACGATCACTACACGGCCCGACATCACAAAACCGAACGCCGCGAGTTGATCGTTCGCCTGCAGAAGCTTGCCGAGGAGTTTTCCGTCCGTGTGACGATTCTCAGTGGCGACGTACACCTGGCCGCACTGGGTCGATTTTACTCCAATCCTGACAGTGACGTGGATGTCGAGCACGACCCACGGTATATGACCAACATCATTTCCTCGGCCATCACAAACAAGCCTCCACCAAAGGCGGTGGCCAACATGATCGCAAAGCGCAACAGGATCCATCACTTGAAAGATGGCTACACAGACGAAACGTTGCTGAAGCTGTTTGACAAGCAGCCAGGCGGCCATCTCAAAGGCGCTGAATGGAACCTGTGCACGATGCCAAGCAGGAATTATGCATGCATTACCGAAATCGCTACGGAGCCCCAAGAGACAAGATCTGGGGCGACAAATGGCGTCAATGAAGTCAATGGGGTCATTGGATCCACTCATCCACAGGAGACCGACTCCCGAGGCGAATCACGCCCTCCCACGAGCAATAAAAAGGATGGTTACGGTCCCCTGCACATTGGCGAGGAGAGAGCCGGAACAACGCACCCCGCCGCCGATGGGGTAAGCAATGAGGGACCATTGAGAGGGGGGCTGAACGTATGCATCAGGGTGGAAATAGACAACAGAGACCCCTCAGGGCAGACCGAGGGATATGGCCTCAGCAGTAAGTACCGGGATGATGCCGATACCCGGTGGATATGTGCTAATATCGGGACGATAGTTCCAAAGCTTGAGACCAATCATGCCACACCCAACGTTGGCAATTCACACCCGACCGGACAGCAGCCATAGGGACCGACTCCTCGGGCTCATTATTATCTTACGTTTTCGATCTTGTCATTCACGCATCCTATCGTTGTCGGAATTTGCGCCTGTGGCTGTCAAATAACCGGTCCTCGGGCGAAAACATGTACTAGTACTGTCGTCTCTTCCGGTCTTGGCCGTCTTCACCAATTTTTTTCTACAGTGGAACTCGTTGTAGTTTCGACTCTGAGCTACGGAATTTTCGCAGTAATATATTGCCGAGGGGCAAGAGACGGGAATATCTTCTTGTCTTGCTGTGATCCGCGTCAATCGTGCACCGAGCGGTACTGCCCTCTTGGGATTTGGCGCCCGTGTCCACCAGGCGGAGAAAGGACGTCTGAGACAGGGGTAATTGGCAAAGGCAAATGGCAGAAGCAACAAATATCGGGCAAGCCGTGATGATATGAATGGTCCTGTCCTAATGTTACATTGTGGAACCCATGTATCCCGCTGCACGCAGAGATCATCCTTTTTCCTTGTGTTTTCTTTTCTTTTTCCCCTTTTCCTTTTACCTAGCCGGATTCAATCGTCCCCATCGTACTTGGACCTGATCGGGTCCTTCTCCGCATCCTCGACCTGCTTCAAGAACTTCTCTCCGGCCTTTTTGTCGGTGGCGAAGATGTGGTCGGCCACCATGCGCCGGGGCGTCTCCCCCAGCCACTGAAAGAGCGAAAAGTCGTCGAACTTGGGCGCTCGGAAGATCTCAAGAACTTCGACCGGCTCGTCGTCGCTCAGATTCTCGATGAAGTGGCCCATGTTCTTGGGCACAATGCCGACGTCTCCCGCAGTGTAGTCAAAGGTGCGCGCGGTGCCTTCAGCAGCGAAGATCGTGACGCGTGCGCAGCCACAGATGAAGAAGGACCACTCGTCCGCGTTAGGGTGCCAGTGCATCTCGCGCATGGCCCCCGGTTCAATGTCCAAGTGTGCGGCCGCGACCGTCTTGGAGATGGGGAAGTTGGTCGAGTCCGTGATGCGCACGCGCCCGCCCGTCGTGTTGAGCGGTTCCTGCGCTAGCATCTTGTGCGAGAATTGGAATGAGGATTTCTTGACGCCCGAGCCTTTGGGTCGCTCGTCGTCGATCGATCCCGGCGTCGAGCCTTGGAAGATGTATTTCTCCGATTGGGGGATGTGGTCGAACATTTCTGGCGGAAGACGGAAGTTCTCGGCCAGGACAGACTTGGGGGTGTGTGCTGGGAGATGTTATTTTGGGGGCTCTCCTTCTTTTAAAAAGACGGAAATCAGAATGGGGCAAGGAAGGAGGTCTCAGACGGCGATGGTCTCCTGCCTGAGGAGCGGACATCCTCTCCTGCAATAGGGACCGCACCTTGTCTGGCACATCTCATGCAGCCCACCATTGACTACCATTGACCATGTCACCGGAACGTAAACGCACTTACCAAACCAGTCAGTCAACAGAAAGGTCGATTCCTCGGAGAAATTCCCATCGTCGAAGATGAGGAGGAACTCGGAGCCATTGGGGCTCAGGCCTTGGAGTGAATGTGGGTATCCCGGCGGGAAATACCACAAATCACCCTTCTCGAGGTCATCCATAAAATAGCCACCGTCAAGGTCAAGTGCGGTGATGCGAACATGGCCTTCCAGGACGTATGCCCACTCGGCCTCCTTGTGCCAGTGCAGTTCTCGGATCACTCCTTGATCGAGACGCATATTCACTCCCGCCAGTTCCACGCTGGTGGACAGTTCTCGGACCGTGGTTTGTCGTGTCCATCCACCTTCCTACCAAGAGTCAGTCGGTGTTTGACAGCAGAAACTGCCGTGCGACTGAAGGAGAGTTGTGTGTGCATTCAGAATACTTGTAGAGAGGAGAGTTAATGAGCAACGTCTACGGCCACCAGTGATCCATAATTTTCCCTCACTCACCTCGATTCTGATATGGGAATCAGCAAAGCTCCATCGAAGGTTCGCCATATCGCCATGGTCGGTGTTGGGCGGTCGCACCATGTCGGGGTTCTGTTGTTCTCGAGCCTTGTTCCGTGGTCCCATCATGGAGGCTCCTTCACCATTGCGCCAGGGCAAGGGATGCAGGCCCTCACCCCCGGCGTCGACCTTGTGGTCGTAATAGTCTCTGTGCTTTCGCGTGAAGGGGCCATGCCGGGCACTGGGTGTCTCCTGGAGTGGGTGTTGGTTGGTGTCGCTGATGGGCACCGCCAAGCACTGACCAATGACGAGGCAGGAGATGCAGAGCTGGCTAGTAATGCTGAGCAGCTTCATCTCGAGCAGAATTGGCCGTTGTCGAAGGATGAGAATACTTCTTCTCTTCTGTCAGTTTTGAAAAGGCGCACGACACCATAAATGCATCCTTGACTTACCACCTGCTGGGAACAGACGTCATCGCAGAATTGTCCACCACGCACAGCACTTTCAGCTTGCGCTATAAAGTTCACCCACGCCTTCCAGCGTCTGAAGGCCGCTGAACGCAGCCAGGAATTCCGATTCTTCATCGCATCATCATAACCATCATCGTCATGATGACGCGGCGCCGCCGGCCCTCATAACGTTCAGCCTTTCGACCTTTGGCAAATCGTTTTGCCCCCCACACCACCATTAGTCGTGGATCCCTAGGAGTCAGCAATCTCTGGTGGACGACATCGCGGTCTCCAACTACCTAATTAGCCCGCATTGTCCGACTTGTAAACACCGGCGCACCGTGGACGACCTGTCTGCAATCAACGATTGCATATCTCTGTTGAGACGAGATGGGCGGCTACGGTGCCGTGACCTCCAACGCATCACCAAATGGCCAGACTCGTCGAGCATCGAGCGAACAGCACCCTCTGCTCGCCAAACCTCCTCGGCCGGCATGGATTGACCGCGTGCGCAAGCACATGACCCAGAATGTCGACAAACGCTGGGCCGACCTGATCCTGCTGCTGTGTTACACCGTCACCGGCCTCCTCGACAGCTCCGCCGTCTTCATCTGGGGCTCTTTCGTGAGCATGCAGACCGGGAACACTGTCTACTTGGGCCTCGGTCTCATCGAGCCGACTGCCGGCACCCGCTGGATCCGGTCTTTGACCTCGATCAGTTTTTTCTGCCTCGGGTCGCTCTGCTTCAGCCGGTTCTCTCGCTTCTTCTCACCACGGCGGCGATGGGTCCTGGTCGTGTCATTCACTGCGCAACTGGTCTTGGTTGCCGCTGCCGCCGTCGTGGTCATGGTTGATCCGGAGAAAGGGGGGGACCTGCGCTGGGAGGTCATCGTGCCGATCGCCTTGGTCGCATTTCAGAGCAGCGGCCAGGCCATCACGAGCCGAGCACTCCAGTACAACAGCTTGACCAGCGTCGTGCTCACCAGCATCTATTGTGACCTGTTTGCCGATCCAAACCTGTTCGTGATGCAGAACGCAGAACGGAATCGCAGAACGGCGGCACCGCTGTTGCTCTTGGTGGGCGCCATACTTGGCGGTTTGTGGGCACACAGCTCCGTTGGCCTTGCCGGCGCTCTCTGGACCGCGGCGATTTTGAAGTTTTTGATGGTGCTCACCTGGCTCGCATGGAGGTCGGAGCCAGAGGCACAGGATAGTCCCCACGATTGACATTTCCATTCTCGACCGTCTGGAGTTGCTGTAAAGGTGTGACTCCCTCATAGCCCGCCCGAGGACACGAGAAATTATGGCTCAATTTGGCGAATGACCACAAATGACCTGTACTGTTGCAAAGACTGGAAGGGTCTGCTTCGGGAGGTTGTCTTACTTGGTCAAGATCGTTAAAGTCACTTATTATGTGAGTGAATATATTCCTTTCATTCATCATTCTTTTCACAATAGCGAAGCCATTGGAGAACAGGACATCTAGTCCTTCTACGGAGGCTACCTCTTCAAGTGAGGTCAGAGCACCCAAGCTCGTTCCTGTCACCAAGCTAATTGGATAACATCACTCTTCACGTCGAGGTAGACAGCAACCTATACTCAATTGACGCACAAAACGACCCTCCCCCCGTTTGCAAATCACGGACATTCCGTAGAGTTGATGTCCAAAGCTGCAGAGAGAGAAGCAGTCAGGCGGCTGCATGAGCAGAAGGAGGCAAGGAAAATTGTAGCTGCTCCACATGGAGCATCAACTACCTATGAGGGTGAAGTGGCGTAACGATGCTCTGAATATCAACCTTGGGTCTCATCACAGCGGAACTGACACAGTTCGTCAGTAGAGGTATATTGTGGGCAATATTGATTCAGGGGAAGGCAGTCCAGTGGACGATTCGCCAAGCATCAGCTGCCGCTATGCCACATATATACTAGCCATATGTCCCAGATATGCATCAGGCGCCAATTCTGGCACGTCTCAGAAGCGCTTCTGTCGCAGTCCACAGCAACATCAACATGCGATGGGCGCTTCAAGCCCAGGGGCCGAGCCGGCCTGCTGTGCACTTGAAGCTTGGTGTGCCTCATACTTGCAGCGGCCTAGTGATCGGCGACCATTAGGTCTGGCGGCTATACCAATCATTAATGCCCTGGTCTTCACAACTCCCAATCTGTTACAACGAGAATCGAAAGGATGCCAATATAGACTGACCACCAGAGCTAACCGGACTCATGTGGCATGACAGCACAGGTGACTCTTGGAACCCTAATCCTCCCTTGCCTTTATTCGCTTATCTTTAATCTCTTTGGGAGCCGTCTTTTCCTCCTTCCAGATCTTGCTATTAACTGACCACAATCCACTCCCTCTTTTGATCGACTCAGTCGACTCAGTTACAGCGCTGGCGCTGAGCGCTGGTCGCCAGTCCGTTCCTTCCTTTCTCTCTTGCTTCTCTGTTGCCTTTGCCTTCCACAACAGGTTAGCTGCACATGGACGCTCGACAAGTCCAAGTCCTTCTCCTCCTCCTCTCGTTTGCCCTGGCCATCTTTGTCCTGATAGCGTCGTCAAAGTACGCTGAATGGGCACGACCTATGACGGCTGAACAGGGGAGTTGGCTGTAAGTACTGATGATCAACACGAGTTTGACACCATCATCGCCATTGCCTTGAATTTTACCACCCAAGAACACACTTCTCTGTTGCTCACAACAACTATTCTAACCATGTTCGAATAGACCACTCGTCTTCTACATAGGCACCATCCCTTTACTCTCCCTCCTCTACAGCACCCTCCACCTGATCGGCCTGCACTTTGACCTTCTCCCGGCTCGCCCATCACCCGGAACGGGCACGTCAAATTCAAAGTCGACCGCCGCCACCAAGAACAACTCCAATGCGGACGCCAACACCGACCCCGTCACCGATGCGACCCTGACTCTGACCCTCCTCGTCTTCGCCGCCCTGCAATCCCTCGGCTGGCTGATCCAGGCCTCCCTCTGTACCGCCTGCGAACTCCGCCCCATCCTCTCCGGCACCGAGGGCCATGTTCCACTGTGGTGCCCACAATCCCGGTTTCACGACACCGGCGAGCAGTCGCTGGCGCGCATGCTCGGCCAACTCGCCACGGCCAAGGACTTTGTGCAGTGGTTCATGGTCGTACTCGGCGCGGGACTCATCGAGTGTGCGAGACGCGAGTGGGTAGAGGCCGAACGCGTAAAGACCGAGTACAGAATGGGCGGGAACCAAATAGTGCCGGATGCTGGCGTTGGCCAAACCATTGAGCTCGCCAACCTGAATACAGGGACCGGGGGGTTGAAGAGAAGTGGAACCGTCGCTATGAATCACATGTACGAGTCAAGGGTGTAAACGAATGTACTTACTTTTCTCTAGATTGTCTTGAAACGAATTTGCAATATTGATCAAACCAAAGGTCAATATTTTCACTAACCGCTGCAATGCACTGCCACTCACGTGGACTGGGTTGAATATGGCCTACCCACCCGCCACCATTCAACTTTTAGGCGAAAGTCAAATTTCTCAGGAGTATCAGGTGTCACGATCTATCCAGCCGACCGGGAATCCTCAAGATAAGATTGGATAGGGGACCAAGCGACACACTGTGGTGACTTGGTTCAGCTGGAGTCAAGCCACACGTGATCAGGCTGTTGGTGATCAGGCTGCTGCTGAGTAGGCTGCTGCTGAGCAGGACGATTCTTCTAGCCTACAAGTATGACGCTCTCTCCCATTGCTTTCATAGCCTTGGTAGTCCGGATCATCATCCTGTATCCTACAGCGCGGCCTTGCTTCCCTTACCGCCTGTATCGATTCTCCCTAGCCCGAACTCCAACCCCGTTCGTGACAAAGCCATATGCTAGAATTCCTGGTAGAGAAAGCTGTCTGTTGAGACTGACACTGTATTTTGGCACAGTAATCTCTTCCCGACCATCACTGCATCGTAATCGGGACTGGTCTGACTCTCAAGACGGCCCATCATAGCTACGTCTCCCCCTATTTGCCTTGGTCCTCGCTTTTGGATGGGGCAAGTATCCTAATGTGGGGCCAGGCCCAGTCTACCCAGACAGCCAACGCCCTGTCAGTCATGCGCAGCCTGGTGAATTCTCTTCAAGTGCCAGTCCGATCTTGGCCCCTCTGCTGATTTCGGGGGATGTTACATCAGCTGAACAATCCTACTCTCCTCCGCCTTTACGTGTCAGGAAAGACTCCCAGAAATGAGGTTTTGGCTACATACAGTACGTTTTCTCTATCCATCTCACAAGTTAGGTGGCTCTCACCAGCAGGCAGCCCCGATATTGATACATGATTTCAAAAGCGGAGCGTCAAACCTGAGTTGTACTGCAGCTTCAACCTCATTGTCTGTGGTCCAGGCACCGCTCTGCCTCCTCTCTAGTGTCCCCAAACCCGTTTCTATCTTAGATTGAAGACCGAACAAGCTTGAGGCTTAGCATGTCCTCGAAACCGACGCTGATCTTCGTCCATGGCGCCTGGCATACACCCGAATGCTGGCAATTTGTGATACTGGCCTTGGAGGGCGATGATTTCAAATGTATCACGCCCCAGATGCTGTTCTGAGACACTGAAACGCCTGTCGAGCCCATTTCCACCTGCATAGCCCAGCTTCAAGACATCATTGCGCCCGAAACCGCTGCCGGATTCAATGTCGTCATGGTGAATCAATCCTTCTGTGGTGCATGTGGCTGCGCGCCGCCCAGAGATTCACCAAGACCCGTCCAGGCTCTGCGGTGGTTCCGGCCATGTCATTAGAATCATCCAGCTGTGCGCCTTCACGCTCCATCAGAGAAGTCATTGGCCGGTATGATCCAGGGCCGGGCATCTTTCCATCATCCCAGTCCGGATGGCTGGGAACAATCGACGATGAAGACCCGGCTTGCTCTTCTACAACGATCTGACTGAGGAAGAGGCCGAGCTGTGGACGAGCCGGCTGAAGAAGCAGTCGGCAAATCTTTGCAGAGCCGAGAGAACGTGGACGCAGGATGGGCCGACGTTCCGGTGTGGTCGGGACATAGTCCGTGCCTGAGCAGGCCGGGAGAGACGGTTGAGTTTATCCAGGACGTGGTCAACGCGTTTCAGGCTTGATCATGTAGTCCCCAGTGAATCCGACCTGAGGATAGGAGTCGGTAGTTGTGGCGAGCCGTCGTCGCGCACTGATGACGTGAAGAGAGGAATAGAGATAATAAAGGGATCAGAAGTCAGATCTTATCATACAAAGCCTCGGTTCCCATGTCTGTGGTAGCATTCGCGTGAATTCAGATGCTCAAATGTCAGTCTCACGCAAGCCAGCACCAGAGATCCAGTCGACCATGGAGGCAGGGAAGTTGATCCGCCATTCAGGATTGATGGTGGCTTTGTAGGTTCTAAAATCAGCGAAGCAAAGAGGGCATAGACAGAGAACTGCGATGTTCTGGAAGATGGTCCTGTTGATCAATCCCGCTCATTCGTGAGAAGCACGTGAGTTTCGAAATCTAGGACTTTGTGTCAGCGAACAGGGCGACAAACTTGACACCAATTGACCAAAGAATGCCCGGTCAAATGAGCTTGAGGCCGTGAGACGGTCGATGCTGGAATGAAATGTGTCAATGAAGATGGGTCAGAGGCACAGAAAACTGCCCACATGTGCCTGGTGAGCAACCGATATGGACATACTTCATTGGAGCAAGACAGACACCGGGACCACTGGAATTAAAGGAACCAAGCCCCAGGGTCAAGGGATGGCGAGAATACGAAATTAAAGTTTAGATCATAAGGTGATCGTCGTCCGTGAGATGAAGGGTGTGCAAAGAGGAGCCGTGGCAAAAACCAAGGCATTTAATGCTTGCATATCGTGTTGCTAGCACGCTGGCAAAGTCGGTCACCCTGTAGCCGCTCCGGTCCGTGTCAGGGGCTGTGAGCCGCGGCTAGCGACGTTGGAAGCCGGACTGAAGCCTGTCGAGCTGAATCTTGGTCCTTGGTGACGCAGACGCTCATGAACGAGGATGTACCAGTGGGAGGATTGAACAGGTGTGCAACGAGCGGGCACACAAGCAGGCACATAAGCGCACAGGCATATGAGACCTGCGCATCAGGCCAACCTGCAGGCAGGCCCAACGGCAAAGGTTGGCCCTCCATGAAGCAAGCAGGTGAATGGATAAGGCCGATTCTAATACTCCTATCATCGTCAGCCGCTCGGATGGAGTTGGTGGACCTCCTAGACGCGGAGAGCATGTCATTCTCCCTCCAAAGACCACTGCTCGGGACGGTGTGTAGGCTAAGAGGCACTGACAGCCCCTTCCAACCATCCCGCTGATGCCTGGGCGGCCTGCGCCCGGCAACCTTTGACCTGCAACTGCAAGCCCTCCCTGCCTGTCCTCCCGTGCATGCGCGCGTGCATGCGACTCAGATTCTTGACCGACTCATCTCCCTCACAGCACCTGTTGTCCTGTCCGTCTCATCTCCCTCTCTCCGGTCAAGCTTGTTGTGTATCTGTGTCGACCACGGTTGGCCGCCCTAGTCGCCAAAACAGAGGGACGCCCAGATCTCGGCCACGCGTGGCAGTGCCAGAAAGCCACACCACACTACTCCAGAAAAGGTCCGTCCTGACAATCATCTCTCAACACGTCGTTCCACCTCTCTCCTTGCCATCACTCCGCCCATCATCCACCCTCTTCCACGCTCTGCTCGACCGGAACCTGACGTCTGTCGGCCGCTATCATCGTGTTTGAGTCGCTCTTTTTCGACACTATCTGACCACCGCCTGCAGCAGCCATCATGGCTGAGATTCGTCGCAAACTCGTCATCGTCGGAGACGGTGCCTGTGGAAAGACTTGTTTGTTGATGTGAGTCCTCCCTTTTCATGCTCTCACGTCAATGCAGCTTGCTAATCATGTCTGCCGCCAGTGTCTTCTCCAAGGGCACCTTCCCAGAGGTACGCCAGTCTCCGTGCTTCCCACCCGTCTCCTCACGCGAGCAAGCTCCTATCGGTTCAGATGGCCAGGCCACTGGCCAGCTGGACCCCTACACCCCCCATGCTTGCAGAGACGGAATGAGGCGTTCAGAATTGACATATCAGCACCACAGGTCTACGTCCCGACCGTCTTTGAGAACTACGTGGCCGATGTCGAGGTCGACGGAAAGCACGTGGAACTAGCCTTGTGGGATACGGCGGGTCAAGAAGATTATGATCGCCTGCGACCATTGTCCTATCCGGACTCGCACGTCATCCTCATCTGCTTTGCCATCGACTCGCCCGATTCCCTGGACAACGTGCAAGAGAAGGTACACCGCCGCTGAAACGAGGGAAGATGGCCCGGCAACGCTGACCTCTTTCTGATAGTGGATTTCTGAAGTCCTCCATTTCTGCCAGGGTCTGCCCATCATCCTGGTCGGCTGCAAGTGCGACCTTCGACACGATCCGAAGACGATCGAGGAGCTGGCCAAGACGTCGCAGAAACCGGTCACTCCTGAGCAGGTGCGTTATCGCCGTCACCTTCGGGGAGGAGGAGCAACCCCTTTTCTGACCGACGTGATCTAGGGCGAGGAAGTCCGCAAGAAGATCGGGGCCTACAAATACCTCGAGTGCTCGGCCAAGACCAACCAAGGCGTTCGCGAAGTCTTTGAATCGGCCACCCGCGCGGCCCTGCTCACCCGGCAAAGACATCGGAGCAAGAAGTGCTTGATCTTGTAATTGGGCTCACTCTTGTCTCCCCGTTGCCTGTGCGCCCATGGCCGCGACCATCTGTCAATTCCGGACGAGGATATTCGCACCCAGGTCAATTGTCAGCCGACAACCACAGTTTCATTGGTCTTGCTTCGACAACGGTCCGGCGGTGAGCTTGATCGGAATGCTTTTTTGGGCACTGATACACTATTTTATTTCCTTATCGAGCGAACGATGGTTGAGGGTTGTTGCAATACAAGAGCGGCAAAGGGGCCAAGAATGAATGGGCGAGCTGGATGCCACTTGAAGCATGACGGCGTTTCCCAGTCGAGACCTGTCCAGTCATCGAATAGGAAATCCATTCACGGCGTTTTGTTCCCCAGGCCTGTTGACGAGCATTAATCTTTCCTGCACTGTACTAGAAAATCGAATTGACCAATGAAGGACGTGCTCTTAATTTGCCCGATCTATGTCCCACCAGTCTGTGGAACGGCCAACTCGGCAGGCTGGTTGAGCCAGACATTCCCTCGGCCTGGTTGTACCATTGCACTGTCAACTCGTCCAATCGCCCGACTAGCCCAGTCAGAGATGGCCCCGTGCTGCCTCCCCAGACAGCAGACTCCCCAGCCTCACTCAAACTCCTCACCAGCTCAGGAGGCGCCAGCACATGTGTCACGTGCCACCGAGATGACGTCGATCCGAGTGAGGAAAGGCATGCTCGCGATCAACATTCTCACTCAACTTCCGCCGCGCGTGATTCAACGCTGACAGGATCCTGGTCTTCTCTCACATACGTGCGACACGATGATCTTCTCCACCACCATCACCAGCGTCTGAGGAAATGCTGGATGGTGATAGCCATCGTCACCAGGTTCTGTGGCTTGAAATGCGCACTCGACCGCCGTTGTTGAAAGCGTTGTCCTTTTCTTTTTGTCGTTGTTGACATGCGTTCTTCTTCTTCTTCATCTTTCGCCGGCGACCCCGCCCTGCACCCACCGCCCCGAGTTGTCCCGGCGCAACTGTCCTTCCTGGCGATATATAACCCATCACTCGGGACGACCGACCAGACCGTACGGGATCAGATCGTCTTTTACAGGTCGAGGAAGGAACTTGAGCGGAGACAGCAACTCCAACAACGGCGGTGGCGTCGACGACAGCAGCAGCAGAAACAGGACGGCCGCGGTGATGATGGTGAAAAAGAGGAAGGCCAGAAGACAAAGAGAAAGAAAAATAAGGTGCTGCTGCAGGAAGAGTTGGACCGGGCAACCGATGAAGGTGGAAGTGACGACGAAAATGAGAGTGAACATGAGCCAGACGACGAGAACGAAAGGCTGAGACAGGTCGGTTTGGCTCAGGGCATGGTGGATTTTGTAAAGTAGGTAGGCGAGCCAATGTCTACACTGGCATTCCTCTGTTGATTCACTCCCGACCCCCTGTCCTTTCATCACTTCTCCATTCTCTTTGCTGCGGTGGCCCCTGCCTATCTATGTATTGCCATCTGTGTGCAGAAGCGCGTTCAAAAACAAGATCCCTGATGTGGGCGAGCTGAAACAGGACCTTTTCCCACGGTGTTCCCGTTGACTCGATCGAGACGGACAGGTCGCGGATCGTGCTGGCAGAGGTAGAGCCCTCTTGGTGGATTTTGGCCTCGGTGGATCTCACGAGGTTGCATGCTCCCGCAGCCACCCGAGGTCAAGGCGACAAAGACACAGGTGTCGAATACTCATCGAAGGAAGTGGCATCGCCGCAGTTGCTGTTGAGCCAACTCACCAGAGCACACCGAGGCTTCCTGCTGCATCACGCCGCGTCGCTCACAGAGCTGTGGACGCGGCTCGCCGGCAACAGAGAGACGTTTTGTGGCTTGTTGGACCGATATTGGAGTCGCTGGATCGAGAACTGGGATGTGCTGCTACACGGGAATCCGGCCGTGGAAGTGTACAACGGTGTGAAGTTGGCGGGAGGAGGGGAGTTGGGCGTGGGCGTGGGCGAGGAAGAATGGGGCAGTGGTGAAAGGGAGGTATTGGAGGGCTTCGTGGTCAGGACTGACGGGTTGGTCGATTTGATGGTGGGCCGGTATGGCGATGGCCCCGTCGAGCCCGTGATGGGGAGCCCCGATGAGAAGCAGACGAGTGCACCCAAGACGCAGAGCATGGCGACGGAGCCAGAACCCTGGCTGGGACGAGGCGAGGATGCGAGAGCCGAGGACGGACTCATATTCTCTGGTGTGGGAGCGATTTCCAGGACATCTCTGGCCACCGTCTCGCATTGGATGGAGGCCATCTTCAAACACGGCGACGCCGCATACGGGGTTGGCCAGGATCCGAGTTCTCGGCCGAGATATCGTCAGAGGAGCAAGAAGGTCAAGGGCTCAGAGTCAGGGCCAGCCTGGTCAAAAGACAAGCAGCAGCTCCCGCAGCAGGAAGTGCGTCCAAGGTTCAAATCACCTCGAGGAAGAGCTCCCAATCTCCGACGAAAAGCAATCGAGAACAGTGCCGCTCCACCAGGAATCCCCGCGCCATTGGTCGGCGCCGTCGAGCGGTCACTGGATGAGGCCATAGCCAAGGTCAAGAGCAGAGAAGCCAGTGGAAGTCCGCGGCGAGGGAAGAATGAGAATGAGGCCATGGAGCCGGCCGAGCCGCCAGACCACGCATCCCCGTTTGGGACGGAGAAGATATTCAAGTATCTAAGTCTGGGCTACGGATCGAGTTGGACGTTGAATCCAAGAGGATTCAGCGTGCCCAAGGAAGATAGAGTCCCATCTGAAGAGGGTGGTGGTGATGGCGGCGGGAGCGGCAGCAGTGACAACCACAAAGATGGATCAGGACACGGAGACTCTTCGGAAACAAACACCACCAAAGATCCGAGCCAAGGACACCTTCAATTGCTCGACCCGACCCCTGAAGTCAGCGACGAAGAAGAAAGGCCGTTCGTTCAGCGGCTGGAACAGTCCATGGGCAAATTCCTCATTGGCTTCTCGGGCGACCTGGAAAACACAGAGTTCGAACCGGACTTGGACGACAACCCGACCAGCTTAGACCCGGACGTTGACTCCTCCAGATCCCAAAAGCCACACCGCATCTTTCTGCGCACGGTGACGGTCGAACTCTCACGGGCACACATCTCTGGCGTTCTCGACCGTCGTCCGCGGTCGGTCTCGCACGCCTCTGAAGACAGCACCGCCAACGCTCAAGGGGAAGGAAAGACGGGCGCCACGGCCTCGGTCGACGGTGCCCAGCCATACACCACGCACGAGAAACTGCAGATCGCCGTGTACGTGCACCAGCCCTTCATCTTCGTCTTCCTGTTCCATCTGCACACGCCGAGCCTGACGAGACCCGGGTTTTACCGCGGCATTCACCATACGCTCGGGCCATTGCAGCGGAGTTTGTTGCGGAGTACGGATCCGGTGAAGGCCAGGGAGAGGATGGTCGACGCTCTGCAGACGCGAGTGTCAACAGCAGCAGGCTGGGGTGACGAGGAACACCATCATCGGCAACAGCATAGCTTGGGTATGGGTATCTACGACCTCATCTACGATCCGGTCAAGCTGAGCGTCAGAACGTCGATTCCGAACATCCCCATGCCTGGCAGTCTCGCGGCGGAGGGGTTGATGCAGAGACAGGCCCAGCATGCCAGAGCCGTCACCGTCTCCGGCTCGTGGTACACACTCGGGATCCCGATTGGATCTGGATTCAACTGGTCAGGGTCGTCGACGCACGCCGGTGGTGATGGTGGGAATGGACTGATGAAAAGCGAGTGGACGCGCGTGGAGGCGTTGAATGTGCACTCACAGATCCTGAACATGTGGACGTCGACGAGGACGAGTGGAGAGCTGGAGAGGACGGTCAAGACGGGCCGTGGCTGGTGGGTTGTCTGGTTGAGGGTTGAAGATGGTGACAAGAAAATAGTATTGGAGGACCATGGCGAGCGAGACGAGCGGGCCGAGGCCTTTCTGGTTCGGAGGACGTGGGGTCCGAAAAGGGATGGCCTTGCCGGCAGAAGTAGCAGCGGTAAATGGCTCCTGAGAGAACAACCGAGGAGCGCGAGGGATGGGAGTGGCAGTGGCGCCACGGGCGCCAAAAGTGTCAGTGAAGGCGTCGGTGTGGATGCACGAAAGTGGGTCGAGGGATTGCTGAAGCTAAGCCAGTGATTGAGTGTGTGGGACAATTGTACAGAGGCACCCATTATCTTGCGATATAGACCAGCAGCCTGACCATCCACAATTACCTATCTGTCCATTCAACCAGCCCACTATCAAGTAGAACACATCGTCGTCGGAATGACGGATGCTTCCCACACCCTTCAAGTTAGCATACCTAGCAGCCAATGGTGTTACCTGACCATTCGACAACAGACCAGAAGCTACTCAAGGAGGTTTGGTGCTTCAGGAGACCACGGCCACAGCCTTGTCCCCCCCCTTGGTTCAGGATTTCTCCTCGACAAGTGTCTTCCGCATGATCGACTCTTCTATGGTGTCGTCGCTACTCATATGCTGAAAAATGATGGTCTCTCTGGCCACGACAACGTTTAGACCAAGTGACACCAATGTGAGTCGTCGTTAACGGATAGACGTTCTTGCTGTCACGTCACAAGAGAACGAGTCAGTCCATTGATGGTGATCCCAAGAGTTCTTCGAGACGTCCCTGGCACATCTCTTAATGTGACCAAGGCCTGGGGAGCAAGGGAAATCGTTCACGGGAGAGGTGGAGCTATATTAGCGACACCTCGACCTGGTCCTCCTTCCTGCGTGTTCCTGCAGCTTGACGGATATTCTTGGCACTCTTCAATAGAACATTGCCTGCAACAAGATTATCTTGCTCCCGCTGAAGCTGCCATCGGGTGAAAGGGAGTTTCGCATCCCGAACGGGCTGTGACCTGTCATGCTCATATGGAGAGCCGTGACCCGACTGGGATGGAATCAAAGAGCAAAACTATCTCACTGTTTTCCGGAGACGACGTGACGGTCGACATGGCACACCATCATTGACAGAGACTAGGCCATCACAAGGCTCAGAGCTGGTCACATCGCCTCAACAGCGTGATCCGGCACGGATCTGCATGACGCCTTGAACGGCGGCCCTCGGTTCCTTTACCTCCCCTGACAGGGGGCCAAAATATGGATCCATGGGCATCGTCGTCTAAAGTTGACCGAACCACACGAAGGTGGGAGTGGACTTCATAGGCTTGCTGGAAAGCAGAGGCCAACGTGACCGACGGCGACTGAGTAGGGAGTGAGCAGACTGAGCTAAAGGTGAAAGTTGGGCAAGCCGCGCTGAAGCAAAGCGGCGGCGCTGACTAACCAAATCAGGCTCCCACCAAACATAAATAGGTTCCCAGAGGCTTTTCCCAGGAGACACGATCCCGAGAGAAAACTTCGGAACCCCCGGCGCCCAGGAACGTGCAAAATCCTCGGATCTTTCTCCTGGGAGAGTCCGACCGGCAGGACGAAAATAGTGAGTCACGTCAGCACATTACATGACAAGTGGGGTCCAAGTCGTCAGGCAGCAATGGTGGCTTTAGATGACCAAACCTTCTCGAGTCGAAATCGGCATGAAGGAAGGATCGATGATTGGAAGGTCCGTCGGACGGTGGCACACGCTGGGCGGCGGAAGGGGGAATTGGGAGCCCTGAAAGTCCAGGGCTTCGACTGCGCCATGCGAGGCGGGGGAAGAGTGCAAGAGGGCCAGGAGAGAGTAGGGTGGAGAGAGAGGTCGACGTTGAGGAGAAGGCAGTTCTTATACTGACGTCAAAAGCGGCGGGCAGCCAAGACCCGAACTATTCCGAAAAGGTGTACCGCCTAAACCGGAGGCGGATATCCCAGTCAATGACTTTACGTTCCGCATTGTGAGACAAGTTGACTCTTGCCTATTTCCGTGGACCATTGTTCGACCAAAAGCATCAAGGTTCAAGGCTGTTAGGAGAGTGATTCGATTGGCCCAATAAGACTCTAGGCTTTCACGGACAATCCATTACGAGCAGGCGGGGCGAGCTATAAATGGAATCATCACCGGCATGGAACATCCAAAGTGAACCAGGATCTTACTCCCTCGCTTCTTCTCCTGTCAGAAGTTTGATTCGTTTTCTTTTTCTTGCCTTTACACAAGTCCAAATCCACAGCGCAGCGCCGACGAGGACCGACAGAACCACAATCGCTATCGTCAGACACTCACCCCAGCTCAGCTGCTTCGATGGCGGTGGACTCGGCGGGCCGATTCGACTGCTGTTTGCTGGCTCAGAGCTTAAAGGCGTTCCAGTCGCCGCAGGAAGCGTAAACGTGCCACTCCCCATCGCCTGGGATGCCAAAGCCTTCTCGATCCCACACGAGCTACTCAGCCAATCTGCTATCCGTGTCCATTCGCTTTCGTGTGTGCATTTGTCCTGGCAGCCGAACAGGTCGCCGTGGGCACATGTGTCTGCACATGACGGAGTCTTTTCTAACCTTCGCCCTCCCCAACTATCCAGCCCTCAAAACCATTTCCTTTCTTTGTCAACTGGGCAAGATATCCCAAATCTTGACGGGCCCTATGCTTACCAAGTCTAAGCCACGGTTGACCTCGAGCGCCGCTTTTCTCTTAGCCATGCGTCCGCAGCCTTGTCCAAGTCGGAGAAGAGTGTGGCATCCCTGTCCTCCGTCCTTCTCCGCGGCTTCAACAATATCCCGGATCCTTCGACTCGGGAGTGGTTCCCATTTGGCTTTTGGTTTTGCACCGGCAGGACGCGGCGGGAAAGCCTTGCGGCCGTTTACCGGGAGCTCGTCGAGAAGGGCACTCCCCTCGGTCAGATCGCCCGCTCCTGGGAGACAGGTTCCCTCGGACGGCTCATAAAAAGTTGAGGAATCGATAGGCAGCTCTTCGAGTCGATCGGCATTGACTTTCAGCCACGGCCAGTCGATGAGTTTGGCATCTACCGTCTCATGGCTGAAGTCAAGCACTCCCTCTCCGGTGGCTACTGCTCATGCTTCCGGTCGGCATGCCAGTGTCGCTCTAACCACGAGACATTCCTGAGCCAAGAATCCGAAGCCGACTACAGCTTTTACAGAACAAATCCTTAGGGAGCGTTGACAGCTCCTGGATTTCTACTCCCGTATCTTTGCACATGAGGCCCTTTGATGCCGTAAGATGCAGCAAGCAAGACGCGATTGGAACCCGCGCGCATTAGAGGAATATCTCGACTCCCTTGTTCCGGACTTTTGTCGTGAAATTGGGAACAAATATGTTGCCGACGTCATGTTTCCTAGGCTCAAAGCCAGACTGGAATTTCGCAATGGCCGGCCGCCGTGTTATTGCATCATTCACAATATATTGACTTGCCACAGGCTGGATCGCTGGTGGGAGGTGTCGTCGGGGAGAGTGGGAAAGATCCTGTCTGCTAAGGCTGTCGGCAGAGTAACAGGATCGCAGAGGAGTACATGGCGTGTTTGAGGTTACTGTTAGACGGCCTGGGCTGGACACGAGCCGATGGTGGGGAGGTGCGCCTAGCGTACGAACAATGGGCCTCCGACAGCCCGACCTTGCGGTCACACAGAAAAGAGAGACTCAACGTTTGGAGTATGAGGAGTGTACGCTGGGCTATGAAGGCTTGGCCGTTCCTGATAGTTAGCTCAGGCTCTAACTAGATCGCCTTGGATTGATGCTCTCACGGCTGTTTCGGGCCTGATATGCGGTGCGGAGATTATGCTGTCACTGTGACCGGAGATTTGGGGCAGCGTATTGAGAGGACAGAGGTTTGTCCACCTCGACATGATCTATCGCAGAGGAGTTTTGATCGCGTAATTTCATGTGGCCAGAGCCGGCAATTTGTGGCTGGTGGTGAGATGGGTCCTACGAGTTGAAAGAGGGAAGTCTCTCACTCCCAACAGCTGCTGCTCACTGCTCGTGTGTAGACATCGAAGGCCACTGTCAACTGTACTCGTAGACAATGCAATAGTTGACATTGTGGGGTCCGGAGTCTGGGGGAAAAGGGGTGTTGTGGCAATGGGTCTGGAATCTGGGGGAAAAGGGGTGTTGTGGCAATGGGTCTGGAATCTGGGGGAAAAGGGGTGTTGTGGCAATGGGGTCTGGAATCTGGGGGAATGGGGTATTGTGGCAATGGGGTCCGGAATCTGGGAGGGAATGCGGTGTTGTGGCGATGAGATGTCGAAATCTGGTTGACGTTATCAGCTCTATTGTTACTAATTTGGTTGTAGTTAGTGATCCTAATTTCGCCTCGGATCTATTGGATCTTGTGAGATTCAACTGCTCCTCGAAAGACTCACAATTCTTATCCACTGTTGACAAGCGAAAGCACCGGATGCGATGCTGTTCACCGGGTAACCTGCTTACCCGGTAACCGCAGTGTCAAACTTGATATCATTCGCTGATGTCACCGCCGGCTGAACCTGCGCCGGACTCAGTCCTCCCACGTACCCCAACAGTCCTTTAGGTTATCAAAAGCCAACGGGGTGCCCGTTTCTGTGCATCAATTCTAAAGTCGGCCGTTGTCAAATTGAAATTGACAATAGTCCATCATATCTCGAGCGGAAAAGGCCGGGAAAGATACTCAATTAGATGAGAATTTTGAAACCCAAAGCTCCCAACGGTAGATTATTTCATCGTCCACTCTCAGTCTTTTGGCAGAGTCCCGAGGTATTGAGTTGTACCGCCGAGGGAATTGATTTCGAGCAGAATCCGGCCGAGGCCCGAGCAGATGACTCGAAACACCCATTTCGACCCTCCATTTCGACCCTCCATTTCGACCCTTCCATTCCGATGTAACTACGCCAGTATCCACTCACGTAAGGTCTGAGGTGGACCAATCATCACACCACGCCCTCTAGAGATGATTGCAGCAGTGGTCACGTAGTGACACGCGAACGGCTTGGTGCGATGCCTTCCCCAGAGCGCAGTCAATCACATCTGAGTTGCGGATGAAATGTAATATCAACATGAATTGCATTCTTAGGAGGTAGGTGAACTAGGTTTTTCAGAGCCACAGTAGACCGTAAGCGAGGCGTGAGCAGCTTGGGTTCTTCGGTCCTTTTTTGGCTCTTGTATCAGTTTGGAATGCATCACCAATATAGACGCCCGTCGATTTTAGGCTTCAAACCTTGCATCTGTCTCTCAATGAAAGCTTATAGCTGTGTGCTGGCACGGTCTCTCCATTGCTGATATTGCTGATAGAGAGATTTCGTTGACTGTTCAAAATTAATCACCGAGTTACCGCGCCAACGAAGATATACCTAAAGATATACCTGGAAAATGTATGGGGGCAGGTGGGCCAAGATTGCTTAGGTAATAATGGGTCAATGGGTATAAAGGTGGTAGTCGGAGTTAGTCAGGTCGACTCAGTCAATCGAGAAGCGGCGCGGCACCTCCACTTTGACTGGGCCCTTCAGATGCGCTAACCACAGTCCGAGGTTAAAGGTAACCCCATCGCCCCCATTTTCATTGCCGAACTGGACTGTGAAATGAGCAGGCCCAGGGTCTAGGCTATAGGTCTGCGGGCTTTTTGGCACCCGGCCCGACCAGGGCTATAGGGCTGAGCCGGGCTTTGGACACCCGGCCCGGCCCACTTCGCACTTCCTGATTTACCAAAAAAGGCAGGGTTGCGGAATCCTAAGTGGATATCCAGGCCCCGTCCCCGGATTTCTTAACCGAACGCGATGGCGGGGAAGTGTGGAGATCCTACGTTAGGTTCTATATTACGTTCTATATAGCGTTCTACATTAGGTTCTATATAACGTTCTGCATTACCTTCCACATTACGTTCTTCACCGCATTCTACATTGCATTCTACACTACATCCTACGTCGACAACCTACATCTCAGCCTACTTCTACAGTCCGCACAGCATAAGCTTCGCACTGCTATTCTCAGTCGGACAATATGCTCAGCCCATACTTGATACTCTTCCTCCTCGCTTCCGCCTACGGCTTGTGGCGGCTGTTGAGGGTCGGTCGCCGAGACCCGCGCTTGCCGCCCGGACCTCCCACCGTGCCCATCTTTGGAAATGCTCTCCAAATTCCTTTGACTGGCCTCGGGAAAAAGTTTGTGCCAGACTCAAGACTCTTTCTTTCTTGGCTCCTTGTGACAATACCAGATTTAACGAATGGACTCAAAAGTATGGATCGATCTATTCGTTGAAAGTTTTCAACAGCACCATGATCGTCATCGCCGATCGGAAGGCTGTGTATGAGCTTGTGAACAAGAAGGGAAACATCTACTCCGATCGGCCGGATATGCCCGTCCAGCTTTTTATGGTCCGGGGATGCCACATGACTTTCGAATCTCAAACGGCATCGTGGAGGGAAAAGCGCACCCTCCTGACCCGGAACTTGAATCCTCAAAGGTTGGACGAGAAGCACTTTCGGATTCAGGAGGCCGAGTATTTCACCACCACCACCACCCTTCTTCTCCTCCTCCTTCTGCCTCTCCTTCTAACGTGTCGAGGGCGACTGTGTTTATGAACCACCTTCTGGAACACCCCGACCGCATCTTCGACTACGCCCGGTTGTACGCCGCATCGGTGGCCTCCATTATCGCCTGGGGCTTCCGAGCAAAGGACTTTGACTCTTTTTTCTACAAAGACTTTTATGAATTTGTCGAAGAGGTCTGGTCTTTGTTGAGGACGTCGCGCATTGGCTGACCGCTTTAGTTCATGAACACGATCGAACCGGGCGCTAATCCCCCCGTCGACGTGCTCCCCTTCCTCTGGTACTTGCCGGGCCAGTGGAAACGGAGAGCGTATCGCATTCGAGGCAACGTGGACGATATATGGAAACGAGCCCGGAAGATGGTGGACGATCGCCGAGCTCGAGGAGACATCCGCGATTCTGTTATCGACACCAAGCTCTCTGAGTACGAGAAGGACGGCGGAGCTTTGTCAGAGTACGCGTTTAACAACCTGTTTGGAGAGTTCCTCGAAGCGGGTGCAGACAGTACGTTCGCCCTGTGTGCGTGTTCCTCGCTGACCTCCAGCCACGGCAAATATGCTGCTGACGCTGATTATGGCGTTCACCAAGCATCCACACGTTCAGGTCAAAGCGCGCAAGGAGCTGGATGCCGTCTGCGGCACACAGCGTTCGCCGCTCTTCTCCGACTTTGGTCGTCTGCCATACATCAACTGCATCATCAAGGAAGCTCTCCGATGGCGGCCCACGTAAGTAACTGTTAATTTATGAGGGTGTACTGACATGTGTAGGTCTGAGCTAGGTCTTCCCCACAAACTGACACAAGGTATCACTGTCCTACTGTAATCCCTCTGATGTTTGATACTATGACCTCGACCCTCGATTTCCAACAGTCAAAGTCTTGGCTCATTGCTTGCTTACTGACGATTCCAGACGACTGGTACAATGGTATGCTCCTTCCAAAAGGCAGCACCGTCTGGATCTCCGCTTGGTCAATCCATCAGAACGAGAACATCTACCCCGATCATGACCGATTTAATCCTGATCGCTTTGTCAATCACCCCAAACTTGCCAGCGAATATGCTATCAGCCCAGATTGGGAGCACCGAGATAAGTTCGACTCCCGATTCAACGGCTTTGCTAACATTCCAGTTACATCATTTTGGTTATGGAGCCGGCAGAAGACGGTGCCCCGGCATTCACCTAGCCGAGAGAAGCATGTGGCGCATCTCGGCCAAACTACTCTGGGCTTTTGAGTTTGAAGAACTGCCCGATCATCCCTTGGACGTCAACGCGTACACATCTTCCATGTTGGTCCGGCCCGTCGAGTACAAGATCAAAGTGACCCCTCGGAGCCCCGAACATTTGGCCGTGATCCAGCGCGAACTCACTGGCGCCCTGGAGTTTCTCTGTCAGTATGATTGAGCATATGGGCAGGAGAATAGGGCCACCAGCAGACCACGGCCGCAGTGATTCAAGAAGCAGGGAGCTGGGCTTAGCTAGTGCACCACAAGTGATATATTGTCGACAGCAGTGAAGCTTTCCCTCCTTGGAGAGATTGCCATTGCCGAATTCGAAATGATTTTGGAAGGCCAGATATACCACGGACGTGACTGCTCCAGATGTTGACCAAAGTATGGACTGGTGATGGTGCCCTGAGCCAGTTGACGGGTAATGCTAATTAGCGACCCTGGGGGCTTAGTTAGCGACCCCCCAAGACTCTTGGCAGTCACGTGACTGATAATGCCTCTGCTCTGAGATGAACAATTGTTCATGACTCCATCTGTCGGGAGTC
>Ga0255336_100290_pt1 | contig 96040 bp, 115 predicted proteins | sample MeOH1_35cm_T3_17_FD_189102 | JGI IMG/M metagenome (GOLD analysis project Ga0255336, IMG submission 189102) | Sandy soil microbial communities from University of British Columbia, Vancouver, Canada - MeOH1_35cm_T3_179 | ecosystem: Engineered > Artificial ecosystem > Sand microcosm > Unclassified ...
GTTCTTCTCGAGGGCGATAGCCCTCCCTATCCACCAGGCCAAAGACACCGTGTTCAGGACGGCCTGCTCTCGAATGGTTTTGGCCGATTTTGGGGTTAGTGCTTTCCCTGCCCGACATCCCATTTCCACAGTGGCTGCTCGCAATGCCCTATCCACCAGCTTATCTGTCCTACTGGCCGTCATCGTCATGAACGACCCGTCTCCGCTCGCAATCGTTGCCGGCATGAGCGCTTCCCCTCGGGCGGTGCCATACACATTGGCCGTTGTTTGCCAAGTTGTGGGATATGCGCGCCCCATAAAGTCAGCATCCACACAGGGCACTCCGTGCGCTGCTGACACCCCGAGGTTGACCACGCCGTTTCCACCGCCGATCTCCAAAGCCATGAATGCATCGGCCGGGGCAAACCCCATGACTCGGGTCAGCTCGTCGTGAGCTTTGTTGCACTCATCGGCTCCCATTCGCTCCATGCTGACTTCTGGACTTCCCATGCAGCCCGTCCACCCGATCATGGCGCTTTCAGGGAGATCTGCCGGTGATACGACCTTGATGCTGCCGGGGGATCTTTCGAGGATTGATCTGATCTTGAGATACTCCTGGTACGGGTCCCCTCCTCCTCCGCAGCCGAGGACCTTGCAGCCTTCCGCAATCCACTCAAGATCCGTCACAGATATGACCCATTGCCCCTTTTCAATCTTGGGTTGGTAGGTTTGGATGTTGATGATCTCCGCCTCCCCTGCTGAATCACCATTGGCAGCCAATCCCTGGCTATCTTGTTGCTGAGGCAGCTCTGGCAACACGATTGGACCAGATGCCCTTTGTTTGAAGTGTTTGACCACGTCGAGGGCTCCAACCGCTCTGATTAGGATTCGTGCCTTCGCATCGACATACTGAATAGGGAGCACGGTTACTTCGGCAATCTGGACGGTCTCCCGCTGCGCTCCATTCATGACCGCTGCATCAATGGCCAATCTTGACACCGTCGCCTGGGCCTCTTTCAACGTCTGATGGGATGTATCGATGACGATATCCACGACTCCAGATACTCGTGAAATGGCGGCGCCTACCGCGTTAGCGACCTCTCCGCCCTTCACCTTCCGTACAGCGCGAACGCCTGAAAGGAGCTCATCGGTGTCGATCACGATGGCGCCTCCACCAACGATCAAGACGTCGACATCTCCCTTTTGAATCTTGGTTCGATCGACCAGTTCTTCGATTATCCGTCGCATCTGATTCCTGGCGCTCTGGACAATCTCTGGCGTGACGTCTTTCAGGCGAGTGGGATCTCCCATCCCTACTCGCGGCTTATGTCCCGTGGGCGACTGCCACTCGGATGCGGCCACGATGTCAGTGGATGTCAAGACGTCACCACCGAAGAGACGAGCCTTCTGCAGCAGCTCCAGGGCAACACTGTCAGGGCCGACGGTAAGATCGTCTCCTGACGTTCTTATAATGCTTCCGCCCCCCAGTCCGACGCTCTCCACTGCGGGCAACGCAAAGTTCGTGCGCACGCCTCCCACGAGACTTATCACGGAGCTCATTCTGGGTAGACCATTGGGGAGCAGTAAGCCGCTGTCCGAGGTTGTTCCTCCAATGTCGACCACCACGAGGGCATCCTGGCGCTCCGCATGTACTTCGCCCGCTCCAGTGCTCGCCGCGTTCCAAAGGAACTCACCGCCACGAATCGAGTTGGTGGGACCGGAGTTGAACGTTCGGATCGGGAGATCGATGGCATCCGGGGCACTCAGAACACTTCCGTCGTTTTGGGTGAGATATAATGCACATGGGACTCCATCGAAGATATCTTGCATGGCCTTCTGAAACCCAAGGATGGTCTTCTCGGCCAGCGGTCTCAACGTGGCGTTCAGGATTGCGGCATTCTCTCTGGCGAGGAAACCGACGGACGATATCCGATGTGACAGGGTCACTCGGGGCTGGATCGAGAGACCACGTGCAGTGGATAATTCTTCCATTCTTTTCAGAAGGATGTCCCCTGCTTTCACCTCATGTGCCGAATTCAGGGGCGAGTAGATACCCGAGACAACAATGTTAGAAATGCCGTCGTTGACCAGTTCCTCTGCCACCTTCTTGATCTCGGCCTCATCAATCGGCGAGATCTCCGTGCCTGAGATCTGGTGCCCTCCATCGCAGAACCATGGCCGCGTAGCGATGAGACGGTGCAGGTCCTTGGGAAAATCGACAAAGGGCGGCACACCGAGTCCGAAGCCATCTTTGCTCCCTCCACAGAGTCGAACCACCCCAACACGTTGGAGGGAGGAAGAGCGCTGTACCACGGCATTTACAAAGTGTGTCGTCCCGATGATGACGCAGCTGATGGCATCCAGGGGCACATTGCTTGCTTGAATGACGGTACGGACGGCCTCGGTGATGCCGCTGGTCACATCCGGACTCGTGGGTGCTTTGTGTGAGGCGATGATTTGAGTTGGCGAGAGGGAGATGAGCACGGCATCAGTGTTGGTCCCTGGAGAATCGCATGTCAGCAGGATTACCAAGAGACAAGAGGATGGTCGTACCTCCTACATCAACGCCGATGCGATACTTGTGAGGTTGGGTTTGATTCACAATGCTACCCATGATTCCGATTGCCCTGGTAGTTTGTACAGGCCTGTGGCCTGACTATGAGATGTTGTGGTATATTCCATCAGTTGCTTCTTCTATTGGGCCTCGTTGCTGTCGAAATCATTTCGCCGATCCAGAAGAGAAGTTGGCCGATCGCGGTTAAGTCGTCATATACGGCGGAGCCACTGGCCAAAACTGTCGAGTGTCGAGTGGGGCGATGGAGCATAGTGTGTCCAAACCTAATTTAATTAGCAATGCAACCGTATCGGACATGCTCAAGGTCAGCTATAGGACCTTTTTACTAGACTCAAATTTCGCTGCTCATATCATGGCCATGGCCCGAGAACCGCATATTATTAGGGTCGGCCCGTTTAATTCAACACCTCCACTGACTTTCGCCATGGAAGATCCCAAATAGAGAGCTAGAAGCAAGTCCTACAACGCCTGGAGATACCAATAGCTCTTGTAAAAGCGAAATCCGGCCTGACCTGAAACACATCCGAGTATGAGTACGGCTGACAGTTAGCATTTCTGGCATCTAGTTCGGTGAAAGTACCAAGTTCAAGGTCGTACAATACCTAATCGTCTCCATGACCTCTTTGATATTGGAGGTTGGCCTTGGGCGTGTCTGGCATCCGACGTGTTGCATCGATAAAAATTTGGGTTTGACACAAGATGCTCTCTCGCCCCACTTGGCAGTTTCGGCTGGGGCCTCCCACAGTCCGCTTGTCAGACGGTTAGCTGAGGCAAAGCAATGAGCGATCAGACAGGGTGAGGCTTCTCTGTGTTCGGCTAACAATCTGACTGGTAGCATACAAGACTCTACGCTGGCCTCCTCTAGCACTCAGGAGTGTGAACGACGAGTATAGGTATAGGTGGGTCGTCTGCCCTTTTCCAAAAACAGTTCCCATGTGGCGTGACCGTCGCAGGTTATTGGCGTCATGGCACCGCTGTAGTCATAGCTCGATCGGGGAACTTAAACATGGCTATCATCGGTGTCATCATTACCGAACGGCAATTGGCAATCGTGGAATTCCTGGTTCCCAATCCTCATGAGCGAGGCCGAGTATAATAATTGGGTGTCCAACACGCAAAAGATCGGCAAAGTTGGTAACATACGAAGCCAATGCACGGATGAAAGTCCCCATCACTGTCATGCCACCCGATCTCTAGGTCGAACCATCACGTCGTGACGATCGGCACCATTGACACTTCCTGCCACGGACCGAAAGAAAGATAAGAACATAGAACCAAGTCTGGCGGTTCTGTCGGCCGATCTCAACGGGTTGTGGCCGCCATTTTCACCAGTCGCAACAGCAAGCAGCCGAACTGAGATAAGAAAGGTCGAATTCGAAGATTCTGAAACTCATTCGCTTTGGTGTACACAAGCGATAAAAATACGATAAAAGAGATATCATGGCGATCCAACCAGAAGAGCTTGCCATCCCTATTATCGATCTTGAGCCGGTGCGCTCGGGTACCCCTAAAGAGGCCGACGAGACTGGACAGAAGGTCTATGAGGCCTTCAGAGATGTGGGCTTCGCGTACATCAAGAACCATGGGCTGCCTCAGGAGCTCCTAGACCAAGCATTTGAATGGGTAGCTTCATCCCTCCTCTCATCTTTAAAGTTATGGCTCTGACTCGTGTGACAGAGCTCCAAGTTCTTCGCTCTCCCCCAGGCAGACAAAGACAAGGCCCCTCATCCGCCCTATGGCTGGTGGCACCGCGGATACTCGGGCATAGGCCGTGAGAAGGTCGTCCAGATGGTCTTCGACAAGGAGTCCATTGACGAGCTGCGCAAATGTCCCGACTTCAAGGAGTCGTTCGAGCTGGGACGCGAGGATGACGAACGGACCCCAAACATCTGGTTCCCTGAGGAGGTCCTCCCCGGGTTCCGCAAGTTTTTCACCGAGTTCTTCGAGGCCTGCTACGGCATCGAGCTGAACCTCCTCCGGGCGATTGCTCTAGGCATGGGCCTCCCCGAGGGGTTCTTCCGCGAGTACCATACCAAGAAGGACAACCAGGTCAGACTGCTGCATTACCCGCCCATCGAGGCAGAGTTGCTCCGTGGTGGGAAGATGGAGCGCATTGCCGCGCACTCTGATTTCGGAACTATGACTCTTCTCTTCCAGGACGAGGTGGGCGGACTTGAAGTCGAGGATATCCACGAACAGGGGAAGTTCAACCCCGCGCCGTTCATTCCGGGAACGATTGTCGTGAATATCGGGGATTTCTTGCAGAGATGGAGCAACGACACGCTCAAATCGACCCTGCATCGCGTGAGGGCGCCACCGTTGGTGGAGGGGATGACGAGGGCACGGTACTCGATTCCGTATTTCGTAACGGCGGATCGGGACAAGACGATTGATTGCCTTCCGGGGTGTTGTAGCGAGGAGAAACCGAACAAGTATGAGCCGATCAATGCGAGAGAGTATATCGAGATGAGGTTGAATGCAACATATTAGGAGGGACAGCGGCGGAGCGGAGGAGAATCAGGACAATATGTCGGAATGCTCGAGCGTATGACTTTTGATACATGGCTAGGAATGAACTCCTATATGTGGATGTGTGAGACCTCATGGGCGGTCACAGAGAATATCTAACAGCACGCTGAATTTGCACTTTGGTATTTTGATACCGGCTTGTGGAACTACGATCGTGGGTCTCAAGTGAGAATTGGGTTGGGATACAAGCGACTGGCTGGCGGTCGATGGAGGTTGAGCTGGCCGAACCACCCCTGCCTAAAAAGCTGGCAGAGCAAAACGGCTGGAGAACATCCTCATTTTCAACTTCATTCGGCTGATGTTGGTTGGCTTTCAGATCTCTGGCTCCGTCTGGAACAGCTGGATAAAGTGACCTCAATAATAATTGGCTCGTCTATGTCAAAACCCCTGACACTCATACAAAAGAAAAAGAGAGACATTACGATCCTCCCAAACAGGTCATCTCGGTCGAAGGTCTACGCAGAGACTGCTGCCACAACCCCGAGCTTATCACTATCCTTACCGAGTCCCTCATTACCGTTATCCGAGCTCTCTTCGCCTACCCCGTACAGAACCTCACCATTCACGAAAGGGGCCTCCTCACCAAGTCCAGGGGGCGGGGAGATGAAGTTCAATACCAAAAAGACGAAGAAGCTGATGGCAAGGCCGACGATGAAGGTGAGGTTATAGAGACGAATCCAACCGACAAAGGACGGGTCTTTATTGCTGTTCACGGTCCCGACAAGCCCCGCTGAGAGAGATTGTGTTAGTCCGTGAATATGTGACAGTGCAAAGACTCACGCAGTAGTGGCCAGACTCCAGAGAAGAAAGCAACAATGGCACGCCAATTGACACCCTTGTTGAACCAGTAGATCGACGAGCTGTTTCCGGTATACAGATCGTTGAGTTTCAGCTTGGCACGACGGATGACATGGTAGTCAGCCAACATGACTCCGCTACCAACGGGTCAGCCCACATTCACATATCTCGTCAATCAGAGTGAGCCACTGACGTAGCTGGCGCCATGAAGACGCCGAAGCCGCTGAGGACGGAGAGGAACTTGCTTGCTGTGCTCAACAGTTGCCATGGTTGAGTGGCAATGCCAATTACCGCCATGATATAGCTCCCTCGGATAATGTTGATATACTTGGGCCAGAGGCCAGCCATGTCCATTCCAGTCGACACCGAGTTCAAGACGACGGAGATCTGTTGTCGTCAGTACTATCGCCGGTGACCTCGCCACAGTGGTGATCACACTTACAGCGAGCTGTGAGCTGACCAACCCCAAGCTTGCAAAGAACACGCCAGCTCTCGACCTTGAGCTGGAATGGTACTTCTCCTGAATGTCCGCCAGCAAATAGATCGGGTTCCACACGACCTCTCCTCCCAAAACATCTCTCGAAGCGCTTGTGACAATGATCCCAATGATGGCAGTGACGGCAATCGTGATTGGCGCCGCAACCAACTGGGACAGAGTGGGTGCGAATCTACGGTTAGCATAACGAGTCCAGTCAGACTGGCCCAAGGTGCCCGCTCCCCAGGCACCGAGAATGGCTGTAATGCCGAACATAAAGGCCCAACCCAAGTTGTCGGTGGTACCCGGCTCATGGAACATGCTGCCCGGGCCACCAGCGTTGTGGACAGCCCTGAAATCTATCAGCACAATACAACGTCACAAGGGGAAAGTCTGACGCCTACCATATGAGAAGACCAATGCAAGAGCTCGCGAATAAGGCGAACGAGATGGCGAAAGGGATCTGGAGACGCTCAGGAGGGACCAGGACCAGTGGGATAAATGCAGCCATCCATATGACCAGCCCGATGAAATCTTTTGTTGCGAGATGAGAGCTCGCCGCGAAGTAGTTTTTCATATGGGCAAGGCCTTCCACTATGTCAGCGCACGTTCTCGATCACAATAGAATGAACGTACCGGGAATGATAGAACCCCAAAGAACCCTCATGGCTTGTCCTCCCCAGTAGGCTTGCATGCCAAACCACATGCATGCGACGAAAATTCGCAGCACAACGGGGAAGTAACTCCCTAGCATTCCCCAAGAGAATCGAGACGAAACGGTGAAGCCAATGTGATGGTTCTCGCCCATCCAGCCACACGCCACAGCCAGAAGACCAGTGAGAAAGCCTCCCACGATCTACCATCCCCTCGTCAGCCTGCCGTAATTCAATATCTCCGGAGAACATACCACGACACCAATGGCTTGCTGTGGGCTGAGCCCATAGGCCAGGAGAGTACTTCCCGTCGACCATGCAGAAATACAGGATCCCGAGACGGTCCAATATCCTGCAACCGGTAAGTGCACGACCTTCCTCACCCCTCCAACTGTCCACTTACCAAAGTATCCCCAGATACCCCAAGTCCGCCTGTCCGGCGGCATGGGAATCAAATCCCGGTTGCACCACCTGGTGTTTTCATAATACGAGTCCTTGTCTTTCGGCCTATAAACGTCAGCCTCAGCAACCTCCCTTCCCAAACATTGGTTGCCCTTTCGCTGAACTCACACTTGCAGCCGTTCCTTGAGTTGTTCCCACTTGAGCCCCATGTTGGTTTTCTCAAATGCTCTCGTGACTAGCCTGCGCGCTCTGCAAGAAACGAAAATCTGTTACGCAAAAAGAAACGTGTTAACGCCGACTTAGATGGAGCCAACTCGTCCAGGCCTGAGAGGATGCGGAGACGGTGCTTATACATATTGGCGGACCGGGCCATGCTGTCGTCGGCGCGATGGAGGACTGGACGTTGGCCGATCCAGTGGAGGAGGCGATGTGGGACGGTGCAGATGAGTTGGCCGATCTAACGGCTGGGCGATAGGTCAAGTACTCCGCCACTCGGCCAACTGAGCCAGGGATCCTAATCGGAAAATACTCCACCGTTGCTCTTGGTATAATCGTACTGAGTGGCGGAGGGGCGAGAATCCACATACAAAACGGAGATCCAGATCTAATGCCAGATGGGAAACACCCATCACGGCCGAGCTGGTACAAAAACCTCTGCTCAATAATGCGATTACAACATCATCGTGTTCTCCCCAAAGAGGACGGCCACAACTGGGGGTAAGCCACGATACACAATGACGACCCTCAATCCCACCTCCCAGACATTCACCCTCAATTCTGGGGCTCAAATCCCGGCCGTGGGACTCGGGACCTGGAAGTCACCGCCAGACCAAGTTCGCAAAGCAGTCTGCCACGCGCTCCAGAAGGGATATCGCCACATCGACACGGCCCTCAATTATCAGAATGAGGTCGAGGTTGGCCAGGGTATTCGAGATTCAGGGGTTCCGCGAGACCAGATCTGGGTCACCACCAAGCTTGACAATCCCTGGCATCACCGAGTCCGAGAAGGATTCAAAAAGTCGCTGAGCGACCTCGGAATTGAGTACATCGACTTGTACCTCGTGCACTTCCCTTGCTCAACCGACCCCAATGACCCCTCGAAGCACTTGCCAGAGTGGGACTTTGTGAAGACCTGGTGGGTCGTTAGAATTGACATGCTGAAGAATTTGCTGTTAACTCAACAACCAGGCAAGAAATGCAAAAGTTATTGGACACCGGCAAAGTCAGGAACATTGGTGTGTCCAACTTTCAGATTCGTCACTTGGAGAAGCTTCTCAGCGACCCGTCCTGCAAGATTGCTCCTGCGGTAAATCAAATCGAGCTTCACCCAGGCAATCCATCGTGAGTCTGGTCAAAATTTTTGACTGAGCCCTTTGGCGTGCTGATTCCGGACAGTCCTAAATTATTGGGGTATTGCACGTCCAAAGGTATCCACTGTACGGCTTACTCCTGCCTCGGAGGTAGCACAGACAATCCCCTTTACAAGGAGCCCGTATTGTCTCAAATTGCCCATGCCACGGGCAAGACTCCTGCTCAGATTTTGTAAGCGCCAGTCTAGGGAGCTAAGTCTGTCGCTAACACGACCACAAGGCTCATGTGGGGCCTCCAAAGAGGCACCAGCATTATCCCCAAGAGCGTGACACCTTTGAGGATAGAGACAAACTTCCGGTTGGACGGCTGGGAGCTGACCAAGGATGAGATGGAGGCTCTGGATGGTATCAAGACCCGCTTTAAGGTCGTCAATGATTCGTGGATGCCAATCAAGGTCTTTTTTGGGGACGATGAACGACTGCCTCGTCATATCTCCAAGTTAGATGCGGCGTCGGATAGCGAGAATGGCTCGATTGTCCAGGAGCTGTAACTCTAGCGCTCAAGCAGTGCGGATGAAGGCTGCTGTCGGATAACGTGAGACCCCAGTCATCCAGAATTATGCTGTCATTAATCGTTGGTGAATTGAAGAAAGTCGGAGAAGCCCTTCATGGTGGTGTGTCCGCCATCATGCCCGCAGAGTACGACCCCGTCGCCGAGCCTCTTCTCATGATCTGCGCCGCTTGAGTGAAAAAAGAGTCGATTCTCAACGCCGCCGGCCGCATCAGACCCACGGATTCTTCATCCACGAGGTCACTGAGCCTCTGAAGAGATTCATGGAAAAGCTCCAGGAGCCGAAATGTCGCGCGAACTTGCTCCGGACTGGAGGATAAGAGGAATAGATATATCAAGAAATTGCCGGTAAGAAGGAGCTGGGATCGTCCATCTATCTTTGTTAGTTGTGTTCCAACCACGATAGGGAGGGACTGACGTCGGCCCCAGAATGCTCGTAAACCCTCCAGTGTGATTTCGTTCATGAACGCTAAAAAGGCGCCGAACTGCTCGACGGCCGCTCCAAAGTAGCGTCGTAGAGTTGAATGTGGATTGTTTTTGGCCGCCATCGAGGCCGGTGTCATCAACGCTCGGAAGAGAAGCACTTGGGTTGCAAAGTACGCGAGATGGAGAGGCCCTGTTTCACCGTTAGCTCGGGCGCTTCTCGATCTCTCCCACTGTACCCGCACGTACCATTGTTGCGAAGACTGTAGCTACTTGTGGTATAACTCATGGTGACACACCGTGGGATTAAGGAGTACCAGGAGTCAAGTTCCGACTGAATCTCCAAGAGTCGAGCCTCCTGGCCGGCAAGATCCAGCATCGCAGCTTGGTAGCTTTGGTCAGAGCTGCAGCAAGTTTAGCTTGGTACTACGGCTTCTCCAACCAGAGGAGGATCCTTACAAAGCCGCGTCCAACAAATGATGGAGTATCTGGGTGAGTCTGACGAGTTCAAGGAACCGAGCACCGGTGGCAACATCAAAGCTGGCACTCGTAACATCGACCATGTCTCTGAGATCTGTGGGGACATCTTCATCGAATCTCAAGTCATCCATGTCCAGGTTCGAGGTCGTATAGGAGGCTCGGTAGATGTGGGGAGGATTGCCGTGCGAGACCGACGACCACATGTCAGTCACGTAGGTGGCCCACCACAGCTTCTTCCTCAGACTCTTCTCCCAGGGACCGATGTTCCAATCGGACGGATCACGGTGAAGCCCGATCATCTGGGCACACGCGACCGCTTGCGCAGATAAAGTCCAGGTCCTCGGCGTCTCAAAAGTGGAATTCACGGCAGCCTTCTCGTGTAACATCAGGAGGCAGGCCTGCATTTTCCACAGGTTTGGTCCTTCAAGTTCCCTCTCGAGGGAAGCCTGAGCTGATTGGAACAGTTCGTACTGTTCAAACGGACGAGGAATGGTCCTCAACCCGGGGTCTTGATGCCAATAGACAGCGCCGAGTCCATAGATGACTCCTCGTAGTGACGCTGGAATGCTCAGCTTATCTTCCCTGTAAGCGCGAAGGAACCGGACTTTGGAAATGGCACAGTAGACCGGGTGGACGTATTTAAAGTAGAGGCGGACAAGATGAGGGCCGTGGGCTCCAACCTTGGATTCAATAGTTTGCGATGATTCATCTTTGATCCGGTTGTCGTATGGCATGAAGTAGTCCCGCAATATAGAGAAATGGAGAGGGGGGGTCCCGGCGGCAGCATTTCCAGAGTAGACCTGGATCATGTCGCCGGCCACACGATTTGTCTCATTGATAATAACAGATCGAAAGGACGCAAGGAGATTGGTGTCCTGCTCGGCAGATAGCCCCAACGAATGTGCCGTCAGGCCCTGGCCGTCCTCGAGGGTATGCACTTTGGGTTCCAGCAGATGGACCTCTTCACGGCTGGGGGGCCTCGGATGAGCATTCACAAGACCATCTCGCACATCCATCTCCTCCACACTGGTCTCAGGCGAGGGGAGAGGTTGATCGGGACCAGTATTACCAGGGCTGACTTGCTCAGACATTCCTCGGTCCTCCTGAGAATTTGACTCGGCTGGTGGTTTCAATGAAACCAAGGGCTCGTCATCTTGGCCGGGACCCTGACTCCTTGAGTGTCGTGTACTTTGAGATCCAGGGCTAGATTGACAATTCAACCCCCTTCCTCTACAAAACAGACCTTCAAGGGCAGGTCAGTCTACGGTTGAACACCTGTTAACTGGACTCACTCACATGGTGGTCGATCTTCAATGACACAGGCAGTCTTCCGCCTGCGGCAGGTATCGCAGGGACGACTCTTACGGCTCCTCCATTGTCTGGCACTACCAAACTCACTCTGTATTCTGAAACTTCGTCTGCGAAGAGAATCTTTGTCGGGAGGGGACTGCCGCATTGTAGAAATGACGTCGAGTCCAGGTCGCTGCTGAGGATCAGAGGTGACACACGGAGCCACCGTGGCGTCCACTCTCTACACCTGATTGACCGATACTGTTAGCTCGGGTGGACGTCACGCGATAACATCAAAGACATGGACGCCCATCGGGAGGACTCACCAGGCGTTGAGCCTGCGGCCAGCTGCTCATTGATGCAGAGGATCCGTCCGCGACGCAGCGTTCTTGGGCTGAGTGCAGCATTTTCTCTTTCGCAGCAAGAGAAAGCGATGAGGAGTGATAAATCGGCGGCAACGGGCGACGATAGAGGGTAGAGCGGGCGAGGAAGCATTAGTCAATCCTCGGCGAACTTTCCTCCACAAGCACAGAGGCCCTTGAGTGTTTAAGCCGTAACACAGGGACAAAGTTGGCACATGAATAATCTTGGCAACTGTGACCTGCTTCAGAGTTGAGCAGACAGTGTTGTGTACGCGAGCAATGAAGCTTGGCAGGACTTGGCGGTTCCTGTGGCCCCCTCAGACACGTGCTCGGTACCAGGATTCCAGTCTCAGCCTTGCTAATACCTCCCGCTGCATGATGATTATGCCTCTCTCTCGCTGCGATAGACGCCTCGGGCGTCTAAGATTCTTTATCGAGTTATGTCTTAATGGCCACACCAATCCCACACCCAGAGTCCTACCAGGTCGGGTGGATCTGCGCTGTCCGCACCGAGTACGTCGCCGCCTGCGAACTCCTCGATGAAGAATACCAGACACTATCGCTCCCTCACCACGATCACAATGCCTATACTTGCGGCCGGATTGGAGAACACAACGTCGTGGTGGCCTGTCTTCCCCAGGGCAGGTATGGACTGACTTCGGCCGCGACGGTGGCCACGAACTTGCGGCGCAGCTTTCCCGCGATTCAGTTTGGCCTGATGGTGGGCATTGGCGGAGGAGCACCGAGCGCAAAACATGATATCCGGCTTGGTGATGTGGTGGTGAGCTCGCCGACGGGCAGGGCGGGGGGAGTCATTCATAATGAGTTTGGAAAGACGATCCAAGGCAAGAACCAAGACCTGAAGTTTGAAAGAACAGGCTCACTCAGCCCACCACCACCTGTCTTACTAAACGCCTTGCAAAAACTGAGTGCGTTACATGAACGACGAGGACATGGAATTGCTGAAATGGTGAATCAGATGATTAGCAAGAATCCTCGCCTCAAGAACTACCAGCACCCTGACCCAACCTTGGACGTCCTCTATCAATCGTCCTGGGTCCACGCTGACGAGGATCGGCCATGCGTGGAAATCTGCGGCACTGATCGAATCGTCCAAAGGCGGGCGCGTGACCCCGACCAAGACGATCCAGTGATACATTATGGACTGATCGCTTCGTCGGACCGATTGATGAAAGATGCCCAAGTCCGAGACCGTTTGGCACAGACCGAAGGCGTCCTATGTTTTGAAATGGAGGCGGCCGGCCTAATGGATCACTTTCCCTGCGTGGTGATTCGCGGGATCTGCGACTACTCTGACACTCACAAGAACGACCTATGGCAAGGGTATGCGGCTGCCACCGCGGCTGCTTATGCAAAGGAGTTGCTCAGCGTGGTGGCTCCAAAAGAGATCAACACCGAGGTCACTCAACCACGAAAAGCGTTCCGCCTCGGTCTCCACCTCAGCGATGCTCCTACCGTCGACCCGCGCCTGTTCATCGGTCGAAAGCCTGAACTCGCAGAGATGGAGGCTATTTTAAAACCAAATGACCTGTCCGTGGAACCACGTCGGCTTGTCTTGGGAGGAATGGGTGGTATTGGAAAGACTCAGCTGGCTATTGCTTATGCCGAGCGCCATCGTGATTCCTATGAGTCCATCTTCTGGCTCACTGCGACCTCGCCGAAGACCCTACAAACCAGTCTCCACCAGCTCGCACAACATATTCTGCTACCGGATGAGCTGAAGCATTGCGACGACGATCAGCTCATGGTACACGTGTCTCGATGGCTGTCAGAGACCGACAACACTCGATGGCTTCTGATCTTCGATAATTATGATGACCCTGATCAGTATCAAATCACCAAGTACTATCCGCACGCCTCGCATGGCTCGATCATTATCACAACACGTCTACCGGATCTGGTCGACGGCGCCCCGATCAAGGTGCAGCATCTTCATCGACTCGAGGACAGCCTGCAAATTTTGGAGACGCGGTCGCAGCGACACAATGTGAAGTCTGGTCAGTAACTCTATCGACTTGATGAGTAAGTACACAGTACTGACATTGCCGCCCAAGATGCTGGTGCTCGTAGCCTAGCCGAGCGCCTTCATGGACTTCCCCTTGCGTTGGCCACGGCTGGCGCTTTTCTGAAACGGAACACTCTGAGCTTCAAGCAATATCTCGATGCGTACGAGAAGCAGTGGGATATTACTCCCAAACGGCGTATAAACCTTCCGGAGTATGATCGCACACTCTACACAACCTGGGATATATCGTTCACCCGCTTAGGGCTTGAAGATCCTGAAGCCGCGCAACTCCTGACCTTTCTTGCCTACTTTGACAACCAAAATATCTGGTACGAATTATTGCGTGCCGGGGTGGGCAGAGTGTCGGCTGGATGGCTTGCTAGGACGAGCAGTGTACTAACTAAATGGCTTCCTGGGAAGAGCAGAGCGTCGCGACGGGCTGAATGGCTTGCTACGTTGACCACTGGTGTCGCGTTTGCAAGCGCCATGGGCAAGCTCGTGGAGTACTGCCTTGTGGAAAGTAGTGGCATTAATTCATACAGCATGCATACCTGCGTCCACGATTGGACCTTCCACGGCCTGAACCGAGAAGTCGACGTTAATAAGTACTGGTTTGCATTTGACTGTGTGACAGCCTCTATTGCAGATGAGGACCGGGACTACCTTTCAGCGCTGAAATTTCAACCGCTGGCAGCTCATGCCGCACGACTTGTCCATGACCGCTTTCGAGGAGCTAGGAACTTGGATAATGCATTCGGTCAGAGGATTGAGGGCGCCCTCAATATTGCAGGAATGCTCAGGCAACAAATTCAGTATGATGCGGCCGAGAAGATGTGCCGGAGCGCCCTGCAAGGATACGAGAAGGCGCTGGGTCCAGAGCATACATCCACCCTCATCACGGTCAACAACTTGGGCCTCCTCTACCGCGACCAGGGAAAGCTGGCCGAGGCGGAGGAGATGTACCGGCGCGCACTGCAAGGATACGAGAAGGCGCTGGGTCCAGGGCATAGGGATACCCTCTGGACGGTCAACAACTTGGGCAGCCTCTACAGCGACCAGGGAAAGCTGGACGAGGCGGAGGAGATGTACCGGCGCGCCCTGCAAGGAAGGGAGAAGGCGCTGGGTCCAGAGCATAGGGATACCCTCAATACGGTCAACAACTTGGGCGTCCTCTACCGCGGCCAGGGAAAGCTGGACGAGGCGGAGGAGATGTACCGGCGCGCCCTGCAAGGATTCACGAAGGCGCTGGGTCCAGAGCATAGGGATACCCTCAATACGGTCAACAACTTGGGCCTCCTCTACAGCGATCAGGGAAAGCTGGACGAAGCGGAGGAGATGTACCGGCGCGCCCTGCAAGGATACGAGAAGGCGCTGGGTCCAGAGCATAGGGATACCCTCTGGACGGTCGACAACTTGGGCAGCCTCTACTACAAGCAGGGAAAGCTGGACGAGGCGGGGGAGATGTACCGGCGCGCCCTGCAAGGAAGGGAGAAGGCGCTGGGTCCAGAGCATAGGGATACCCTCTGGACGGTCAACAACTTGGGCGCCCTCTACTACAAGCAGGGAAAGCTGGCCGAGGCGGAGGAGATGTACCGGCGCGCACTGCAAGGAAGGGAGAAGGCGCTGGGTCCAGACCAAGTCAGTTAAGCATTTATATAACGTAAATCACAAGCTAGTGCGCCAACCAAGCAAGTGCGCCAGCACCAATCTACACCAAAATTCAGAATATAATAACTCAACAACGCACGTTCTCATCAATCAAAAGATACTGATAATCGGTTCCTAGTAGTCTTTTCAGTAGATTCTTGCATTGACAAGCTTCTAAAGCGCTTATTGTCGGTTCCAGCTGGTTTTAACTGGGTTTGGCCCCCAAATTGGGGTCCAAAATCAAGTTTCCGCAGTTAGAGCTAATTACAGGAGCTCAAATGCTTACAAAATAAACAGCGCATGATTACACCTTTGATTATCAATTTTGGAGTCAATTGAGTGCTCTGGTGGAGCACAGCAGCATGTTGAATTTTGGTGATTTAGGTGTGGTTTGGTGCTGGCGCACTTGCTTGGTTGGCGCACTAGCTTGTGATTTACGTTATAATTTTATTTAAATAACTTTCTGAGCAAGGGTCCAGGGCGGACTCATTATTTATACAATGTGAATTACCACTGGCGGGTTCTAGGACCTTCCAGGCCATACCAACATCCGTGGACACGTGCCGCGAACCACAGGATTCAGGTGAGGTTGAGGGCAGGACAGCACCATCAATCACGTTCTGCTCTCCGGAGCCAATCGCTTTCGAAGTTCTCCCGCACCATCGTGTCGTCAGGTCAACTTTAGACTATGATGCCCGTGGCTCCATACTTGGCGGGGAGGGAAGGCGAAAGAGTGTAAACGGCTCATACACCGCCGTTTTGTGTTGCACAGGTCCTGGAGGCATCACAGGCCCCGAGGTATTGCAGGCGTCTTGGACGGATAACGGCAGGCTGGGGCCTGGAGGCATGACGGGTATGACTGGCTGGATAGATGAGGGTCGAACCGCGCGGTTAGCATGTAAGCACCCACTATGTATGTATTACCGTCGCTAAAGCAATCAGTAGCAGATTTGGGTTGTTTCACCTTGAGATTCCATGTGGCTAGAAATGACATCAAGAATGTCCTGTGTCTTCCCAGAAATTCATGTCGGTCGTATAATTCTGATGTTGGTGAGTCAAAGACTCCAGCTCTGGAAAGGAGGCAGAGGCGCCCTGCAGAATGGGTGGACAAGCGTCAAAGCCCAAGAAGGTAGATAGGCAATAGTCAGGGTGCAGAGATGTCACTCTCCATAAAGAGCACAATGACTCCATATGTTTGGGTCAACTGGTTGCCCAGGGAACAGTGTTTCAGCCTGTTGTATCTCGCTCATAAATTGTGTGTAATTCCATGAATACAGGGAGGACGGTTGACTCCCGATTTACACAATCTAACACATTTCGACGCCCATTGTTACCTCAGCAATCTTGGCACACGTTCGCCCATACATTTTCCGTGTATTTGGATTCACCGCTGTTGAAGCGGTAGATCTATGGTATGAAGCCCTAGTTTGGGGTAAGACCACTTTGTATACGAAAATCGTTGTGTTGACCTCTGGATCCTACACTACGTGGCTGTCAGGAAGTGGGCTCGCCAGAGGGCTATAAACGTATGCAATGAGTGCCATTCCCTATCTACAGGCGCAGGGCGACATCGACTTCCACCTCTGTGAAGCTCAGGTACGGGCATCCTGCGAGGCGTGTGCTATATACATGTGTCCTTGGCACGGGGCCGGAGCCTCGTGACAGTGGCCGCCTGCGGTGCCAATAGTTGTTCGAACCCCACAGCTGAGGTTTGGACATGGCAAGGGCTTGTAGTTCCATATTCGACCACTTGGATCACAGAATTAGAAGCTCTCAGCGATGCGGTTACTGAGTTGACAGGCCGGCCAGTGACCGACCGGTTGACATAGGGAGTTGGCCAGGTGACCAGGGAGTTGACCAGCTGACCCGAGGCTGAGCAGTTGACCCAGCTAGTTCTCCCATCCAGTTGACCAGGCAGTTGGCCAGTTGACCCGAGGCTGAGCAGTTGACCCAGCGAGTTCCATCCAGTTGACCAGGCAGTTGGCTAGTTGACCCGAGGCTGAGCAGTTGACCCAGCTAGCTCACCCAGCCAGTTGACCCAGCCAGTTAGCCAGTTCCAGCCAGTTGACTCATGTTTAGAAATTGATAGAGCTAATTTAGGATCCTGAGAGAACCCGTTTAAGACTAGAGAGAGTCTGTTCAAGACCAAGAATCTGTTCAGGACCCGAAAGAACCTGTTTAGGAGCGAGGGAGCCTGTAAGATCTAGCAGAGCCTTTTAAGACCTGTTTGAGATCTGAAAGAGCCTGTTTAAGATCTGAGTTGTAGATCGCGCTTGTAGCAGGGCACGCAGGGACCAAAAGGATTTGTCTGTCTAGGCGCTGGCAGGACATCCCACTGATTGCCTTCTCTGTCATTACTTTCTGAACCACCTCTTCATGCTCGGCCCTTTCATGACCACCGCTTGACAGCGACTTTGTGTTGTTGTCCCTGGATCAGCAGGATGAGCGGATGACTCAAATTGGGTCTGACCCCCTGATCGGGCCAGCGGCGTTGCCCAACTCCTCAACTCCTCAACTCCAGCTCTATCCCTGCGATATCTCTTTCGTGGTCCATTTATCCCGTGAGTCCTCTAGTCGGTGAACATTTCTCTTCAGCTTCAGCACAATGACGCCTGCAACAAGATCGTCTCACTGCCGCTGAAGCCGACGTCGGATGGAGGGTTGCGACCCCGAACAGGCCGAGATGGTCATGCTCATGTGGTCGGTCGAGAGCTTTAGCTTTGCTCGAATGGAATCTACCCTTCCATCCCTATTCTGTGTAGCTGTGTTAAAGAGTGAGTGTTCCTTTGTTATCATGGAGGGTCCTTTGTTGTGGCACGAGATCAGTGCTCTTTGTGTCCGCTTGTTGGGGTGCGGTAGAATCTGCTGCTCCGGTGGCTTCTGCGATTTCTCTCTTGTGCACACCTTTTCTCAGCCCAACAACAACAACTATGATACGAGGGACCAGAGCGAAACGTCTGGAGTGGGGTTGACTCTGACCACAACGTGACAGGCTTCCCCAACCCAGACTTGCCTCCGGAGATGGAGACCCCGGGCTTTAGCGGGACCGCGCGACTTGTCGGGAGATGTCTTTTACTTCTGGACAAGCGGAACATCCAGTCTCTAGTCTGGATCAGGAGGTCAACTCGACCACAGTGATGTGTTGTCAAAGCAAATCCGACCGAGGCACAGGAAAGGAGCATCGGCAATGAAAGGTTCGGCTATTGACCTTAGGCCGATGTTTTTCCAGATAGCCGACGGCCCGACGTCTTGTCACACTTTCAGCACCATTATTCTGGGCATTTCTGCTCATCTGACGTCTATATTGGGCTAAAAATGTAAGAAAAATATTGCATATTGTCGCTATATCTTTGGGCGATACCGAGCAAGGTTTCTCAATCTGGAAGCATGTGCTCATCGGATTCTCAGGCTTTGGCCTTGGCGCTCCTGCTGCATGGCACCAGGTGGATTCGGCCCGAATTATAGCAGTGGACATGGACTAACAAACGTAGCAGGCGTTCGTGTGTGAAAGTACCTTGGCCGGCTTCGACGTTTGGGCCTAGAAGGAGATTTGCGCTACACGGCACTCTTTGGGCAGCCCCTCGCACTGCTAAGTGGTAGTCAGAATGATCTCTCCAGCGTCACATCGTGCCGCCAGGTCATAGCTCACCCACTCTTGACGGATCCGAATTCCGGCTTTGGCCACGGAGATGTGGTCGCCCTGTGTAATAAGTTGCCAGAAACTGGTGCTAGGTCACATGATCGCCTGGCCTCCAGCACACCTACATCAACACCGTGGATAGCACTTTAGATGCGAACAATCAACCATCATAGCTTGCTTGGTTCATCAATAAAAGACTCACCATCGGGATGCGAACAAGCGTGGCTCACCGATGCTCAGAAAGAAGAAGTTTCCAATCCCGAATGACTGATTGGCACCAATAGCCTGGGGCAGAAAAATTTGTCGGTATCAACTCTGGCGGCACCCACTTCTCGCGGCATCAATCCTCCGCCACCTGCGATCCCTCCCATTCGCCCGGCCAGAGCGACCATCCTAGATGATTGCCTCCGGTGCAACATCGGCATTTGCTCCTTGGGCGGCTCCAATGGTACCCAAACATTTTAATGCCGGGTTCTCATTCCCCAGTGTGACGGCTACTCACTCAGCCGCCATGTGGGCACACCACCACTCGCCTGCAGCGGTTCTGCGCCACCGTTGCTCATCAGACATTTCCCCTCTCTTCTCACTGCTGACTTTGCAGAGTATCTGTCTTTCTGTGGAGTGACAGCTGGGGACCCCGACCACGGCGTGATTGGCACTCGTCCCCCGCCATACTATATCATAGCTTGTGGAGGCTGTTCTGTTGTGGACCCTCAGCTTCATCTGTCCGGGTCTCATTTCCTCTACGCTCGATCTTGGTTTCGACTGGCTACCGGACTCGCCGCAAACATGTCTCCCTTCAAAGGCCATCCCCACGATGAGGATATCGCGCCCGCGGCCCCCGGTGAGCCTCTTCATTTTCCGGAGAAGGACGAGATCGAAGCGACCAAGGCGATGAGCGCGGTCATCAAAAATGCGAAAGCGGCGACCGACAAGGAGCATAAGATGACCCTGTGGCAAGGCATCAAGCTCTATCCCAAGGCTGTCGGATGGAGTATCCTCATCTCCACCTGTATCTGCATGGAGGGCTACGACGTGTGCCTTCTCAGCAACTTCTATGCCTTCCCGACGTTCAACAAGAAGTACGGTCAGCAGTTGCCCGACGGGACCTATCAGGTCCCGGCACCGTGGCAGGCCGGTCTCAGCAACGGCGCCAACGTCGGAGAAATCATTGGCCTCTTCATCAACGGCTGGGTCTCAGAGCGGTTTGGATACCGTTACACCGTCATGACTTGTCTCACTCTGGTCATTGCATTCACGGCCATCTTCTTTACCGCTCAGTCCGTTGTGGCCTTGGAGGTCGCCGAGATCTTGTGTGGGATCCCATGGGTAGGGACGCTCTTGACGATCAAATGACGGCAACAATGTGACTAAGATGACTTTTCCACAGGGTGTTTTCCAAACGTTGACCATCACGTATGCGTCCGAGGTCTGCCCCGTGGCATTGCGTGGCTACCTGACCACCTACGTCAACTTCTGCTGGGGCCTGGGCCAAGTCATCGGCACCGGCGTCATCAAGTCCATGTTGAATCGAGATGATCAATGGGCCTACCGGATTCCTTACGCGCTCCAATGGATGTGGCCCGTGCCACTCCTGATCGGGGTCCTCCTCGCGCCCGAGTCGCCGTGGTGGTTGGTGCGGAAAGGCCGTCTCGACGACGCCAAACACGCGCTGCTCCGCCTCACCAGCCTGGATCGCGAAACCGACTTCGACCCGGATGAAACTATCGCGATGATGGTTCACACGACGGCCCTGGAAGAGAAGATCACCAAAGGCGCCACCTATCTGGACTGCTTCAAGGGCACCGATCGTCGCCGAACCGAAATTATCTGCATGGTTTGGGCCATTCAGAATCTCTCGGGCAACTCGTTCTCCAACTACTCGACCTACTTCCTTGAGCAGGCCGGCCTCCAACCCATAACCGCGTACGATTTTGCCCTCGGCCAGTATAGCATCAACATGGCCGGCGTTTTCGGTGCCTGGTTCCTCATGACCTGTGGCATTGGGCGCCGCTCCCTCTACCTCTACGGCCTCTGCGGGTTGTTCTGCATGCTGTTAATCATGGGTTTCCTCGGCCTCGTGCCGCACGCACACAAGAAGGAATCGTCCCTCGCAACGGGCAGCATCATGATCATCTGGGCCCTTTTCTACCAACTCTCCGTCGGCACGGTCTGCTACTCTCTCGTCGCCGAACTGTCGACGCGCCGCTTGCAGATCAAGACCGTGGTGCTCGGCCGCAACCTCTACAACATCGTCGGGATCATCTGCTCCGTGCTAACGCCGTACATGCTGAATCCGGGATCCTGGAATTGGGGCAACTACACCGGCTTCTTCTGGGCCGGCATCTGCTTTCTGTGCATCGTGTACACATACTTCCGCGTGCCGGAGCCGCAAGGCCGCTCTTTTGCTGAATTGGATCTGCTGTTTGAGCGCGGTGTGAGTGCGCGCAAGTTCGCGACCACCGACGTCGACGTCTTTGGCGAGACAGTTGAAAGCAGCGTGGTCCATCGGTACTCGGAGCACGCCCAGAAGCTGGACATGTCACATTAGGAGAAGATGGGCCCCAGTGGCGCATTAAGTAGCGTTCCACTTGGCAGGCTCCCCCCCGCCCGGAAACAGGAAAGAATCAGACACCACCGGGACTGGGAGACACATGCATCGACCATGATACGACAAGCCCAGCGGTGTACAGTCGAACCCAGCCTTTCCTCTCTTCTCCGATCGAGCCAGAGGTCGGATCTAGTAGCGTCTTCCTGTTAAGAGAAAGCGTGACGTGAAACTCAAGAGAGTTTAAATTACTAGAGGAGAAGTACCAAAGGAAGTTGTGAGGGGAGATCGAATTGTATTTGTTCCACTCGGGGTTGGGATTTTTGTTTTCAAACGACTAGCTGACACAGAGAACCTCAACGTATATGCCAAACAGCCATACCATTCCACTGGCAGCAAATAAAATACTTGGCACAAAGGACGCCCCACGCGCCTCGCTGATGCAAGTTGGCCAGGGAAATCATGAGGTTTGCTTTTTTCTTCGAGGGCAGGTACCCGACCCTCGTGGCCCTAGTACCGAACGAGGTGCAATACGAGTCGGGTTTGAATTTGAGTGAGTTTCCAAATCGAGGTAGAAGGCGCGCACGCGCAGTGGTGGTACATGATGTACAGATTTGAGATTGTGTATGTGAATGACGGTGGCAGGGTTTGCGCGAATGCATACATTGGAGACGGCTTGTCTATTCATTGATCTTCGCCAGGAGTCTGCAAGCGTTAGCAACATGTATCATAAACCGAAGACGGAGCGGACATACTCGTGGTCCCGGAACAAGTGAAACTCTTCCTCTCCAACCTTCACCGGGCTGCCGCCATACTAATCTCCTTGTCAGCCATTTGGCCGGCTTCCATCCATCACATGGTCATGTGCTTACCTGAGGAATCAGAACCTTGTCACCCACACCCACGCTCATCGCAATCCTTTTGCCATCCTTGTCAAATCCGCCGGGGCCGACGGCGAGCACTTTGGCTTCGTTCAGGTCCTTGACGCTGCTTTCGGGAAGGAAGATGCCGCCCGCCGTTCGTGCTTCGGCCTTGACTCTCTGCACCAGGACCCGGTCGAGGAGAGGGGCGAGGGATTTGATGGATTTAAGTGCCGTAGTCTGGATCATCGCCGAATTAGCACACGACTGTAAGCGGAAATAGTGTACCGCGAGCGATTGGGGTGTGGATGGAGGTGCATACCATATTGGCTACAGCTGCGGCGCAGTTTTCGAACCGGTACGGTGACTTGCGAGGTGAGATGGGAGGGAATAGCTTTGTTGGAAGGACGATGCGGGAGTAAACAGAACCGATCCGTCTTCAGGAAACTTTTTCTCGAAGCATCTCAGTTGCCAAGCTCCGGTGCCAAGGAACACCCCGATTGGTCTGTGCTCATAGCCGAGCTTGCATGCTCCCTACTGCTTTGATGATTGCTTGCCATTGCAATCTTTATGAATTTATCATGTTCCGGGATGATTTTGATAGCTTACCCATGGACGCTGTATTGCCAGATGGGACTGTGTGGAGGCATTTTTGCTTTCGGAGAAGCCCTACAGTTTGACGCCAGCTGGAGGAATGCCGCTGGGTGTATGGCAGACCCGGCCCCGACTCCGGGTCATGAAGTTGATGCTGCAGCAGGTCTTTCGAGGCGCTGCTAAAGCCGTTGGGGATCAGTTGTGTCCAATTGAATGTGGCCAAGCTTGTTTATAGCCAGGCCCGAAAAGAGAATTTTCGAGGCAGGAGAAACTAAGTGAAACCAGGTCACAAGTTTCTGAACACCATTCATGCACCGGAGCTGGACATGGTCAGGCTGATATGGAGATATGGAGTCCACTGTGGTCATAATTTGAGACAGCCCTCCAAGAAGGGTTTCAATTCATCTCATACAATCATACTGAATCTAGTTGGTCATCTCAGTTGGCAGTCTTTAATGCATCGTTGCCTCGGTCATTGTTGTGGAATAATTCAGCAATTAACAAGTGCTCAAAAATGCCAAGGACAATATCAAACTGCGCAAACACAACAAACATTACGCCTGTCACCACCCAGAGCCGCATCAATTCACTGGTAAGACCACACCTGTGCCGTAGCAACCATGATGGACTCAGACGAGGACGATATCTATCCGGACCACGACGGTACCAACGGGCAAAGGTATCACGAGGAGGTCAAGATGGAGGACGTCGAAGACGGCGAGGAGGAAGGTGAAGAGGTGGAGGAAGATGAAGAAGAAAGCGATGTATGACACACCCTCATCATGACCGTCCTCACCATTCTCCAAAGCCATAGAGCGAAGCTGACACCATCCAGGACGAAGTGCACTTCATAACAGACGCCAAAGAAGAGCAGCCCAAACAGGAACCCGGATCGTGTGTGCACATCCATCTCAAGATACCAGTCAGGATCGCTAACACTCGCCAGACAGGCAAAACGACAACCTGTACTGGCGCACACCGCAGCAGACTCTCGGAGAGCATCCTCTACTCCTACCCCCGTCGTAAAGTCAGAAGCAAAAATCGATTCACAAGGAGAAAGCCAGCCTCCAGATGACAGGCCTGGGACGGATTTTCCGGCACGACACACCTCGAAGATCGATCCAAACGGAAACCCAGTCCATCCGGCCACTGGCAAGCCTATTCTCTCCACGAACTTCGACGTCGATTTCCCCTCAGACTCCACGAAACCGTGGCGCAAGCCCGGCGCCGACATCACGGATTATTTCAACTATGGCTTTGACGAGTACACATTCGCATATTATTGTCTCAAACAACAGCAAATGCCTAAAGAGGTCAAAGCACTCCGAGAGGAGACGGAACAAATGAAGTCCTTTGTCGAAAATATAGCAACCGGTGGAATGCCCAGTATGCCTCCGTTGCCGGGGGCTCCTGCTGGAGTTTCTGGAGGAATGGCCCAAATGCCCGGCATGCCCAGTGAGGCGGAGATGCAGCAGATGTTCCAGACCATGATGTCGCAGGGGATTGATCCCACGACCATGGACGCGAATCAGTTCGCGCAGATGATGATGGGTAGTGGTGCAGGCATGATGGGCCAACCCCAGCCGCCGACGGGTCCTGCGGCCAGTTTCGGGGGAGGCGGTGGCTTTGACCAAGGCGGTGGCTTCGGCAGAGGCGGAAGAGGAAAGGGTGGGAGGAGAAATTGGTAGCAATGGTGTGGTGTGCCACTTCTGTCCCAGGTCAGGTCCGCGGCTGCTGGAGGCGTTTTTCTTCCTAATCGCCTCCAGACCGAGGAAGCACCCTAGAGATCCTCTAGGTGTCGAGTACATCCATGTCTCGAGAAGACTGTTCACCCCGACACGTCTCTGAAACGACTCGATCGATCTCAGGTAAAAATGAACTGAGATAGGGTCTCAGCTGGCGTTTGCGCATGCGACCAAGATAGAGACATTTTGTAAAGTGAATGGATTTTGCATTTCGTCATCCAATCGTTCTGCTCGACCATTCAATGTTTGGCTGGTGTTGAATTATCCAAGAGTGTGATATCTGCCACCTTTGTCACTATCGTTTGTCCTGTTCTTTCGGGCCAATTTTCCTGTGGGAATCGAGCAGAGATTCACGAGCACAATGTACCCAGAGAGACGTCAAAGAGTCGTGTCCTTACTCCTTAGCAGGTACGATTGATATACTCTACCGAGCGTATAGCCTACACTTCTCAGCTTTGGGGTAGTTACAACTACCGTACCACAAGCAGAGCTTATGTCATATTTCTCACACACCAGACATCGGTCATCAGTGAAGACAGCAATGGCAGCCGGCGGAAACGTCAACTTTGAGAAGAACAGGTCTAGTCTGGTAGAACTGGGCTCACGACGAATGAATACGTTGCACATGATTCAATCTCGGCTGGCTCTGGATACGACACTTGTACCGGCTCTTACTAACCTTTCAGGTTTTGCAGGTGGTATTCCACCACGTGCAGCGGTGTTGGACTGCTCAGTTTCTACGTTGATGTTACACCACAAGCTGATGTTGTCCGCAGCTCCACACGAATGCAAACGCAGGCTGTCGCGGAATCAGAATAGCGGTCCGATCGCCGCTAAGACTGGTTGACGAAAACCTTCTTGAACTCTGTGGACTCGTTTCACCTCAAGTCTAACGAGCAACATTCACGGCAAAGCTGCCCGCCCTTCCGCATCCACTGTCTGAGGAGCCGAGAAATTGTCAAGCTCAAACTTGGCCCCCAGCCTACAACCAGTCAGCTTTGCCTCTCCTGCTTTAACTTGTGGGATAAGCGCCGGATCTGCAAAGGCCCTTCCTGCGCCACCTGCAAAAGATGGCACGCTTCTTGTCCTTTTGGGACTCGCTGTCCGGTAGGTGATCCTGCACAACTGTGCCACAGCTTGGACACACAGGTTTTCGGTTTGCGGCATTTGAATTTGAATTCCTTGTATCAGGGCGGTTGGCGTCACCCAGATCTCTTCATGGTTGTCTTGGTCTGCAATCGTTTTCTGCTTCTATTCCCGTTATTTTTATATTGGTCGACTCTAGAACTGCCTCACGAGATGGTGTACAGAAACAGCCCGGCTGAAACCAGGCTTTCCGGCACCACTAGCAGGTCGGCCTAGGCCACACGCCGGCGCCTCAACCCGCAGAGGCATGCCCTTTTTATCTCTGCCTAACCATCAGCTTGTTTTCAAATCATTCTCGCGCTCTTCTCCATCTCTGACGGTGTGAGTTCCGCCTGTTCTTTACGCTATCGGCAAGAGCCACAGAGCTCCAGCTTCATGCCTTCGGAAAGCTATACGCCTCTATCCCCATCATCTTGGAAAAAGCTGTCCAGTATCACTTCACAGGAACAGATACCGAGTGGGATTCCCGGTTGTAAGCACCGGATCCCTCTTAAAGATGTCTATCTCGTCTCCACGGAGCTGGTCTGCTTCATTGCCGGCATCTTGACTGTCTTTTGGCCCCGGGTCGCAATCGCGCTGGGCCAGATCAACCAACTGGTCGTGATTGGCTTTCTTTTGTCTGTCATGGCCATGTGCCTTGAAGGACAAGTTCTCCGAACGGCTCTCATGCATACAGGCAGTCGAAGACACGCCACGATTCAGGACCTCGACGCCCTGATGCGAAAGGATGCCTTTGCGGCCAAGCTCAACCTCGCTTACCGGCTTTTGCTTCTCCTTCTTATCGGTGTCCCTCTCGGCCTGAGCGTGGCGTATAAGAAATTCGCCGGGGGACAGAGCACGATCACCGTACACCATGGTGATGGCTTCTTCGGCTTCTCATCCACACCGGGCAGGCAAAGAATTGGTGATGGTCTGTCGATCCTGGCCGACGCCTATGTGCCATTCTGGATCGACCCTGGCATGAATCGCACCTACGGGTTCAACCTGTACATCGCCGACGACAATCAAACGGCCGTCATTGTCGACAGTCCGTTTCCCTCATATCTGACCGGGCTGCAGTCCAGTCTGGGTGCGGAAGAGACCCTATCTCTTTCAACAACGGTGAATGCAACCGTGTCGCAAATGGTCAATCCTACCGACGAGGAACGCAGCAGCGACGATTTCTGGACCAATGTGGAGCAAGAGTTCGGACATGACTTCACTGTCAACGGCGACAACATTCGGGGTGCCAACAATGCCCTCTGGGCAGGAATGAGTGGAAACTTCCTCACGAACTTTTCAGTCATGTACTTTTCCGCCTGGAACACAACAAGGAACGAGACTTTCTGGTCGGAGGCGATTCGTACTGAACAGACCCGTCGACTCGCAAAGGCAACGTGGTCGATCTCCAACTCAGACATCACGCTGACGAGTGCCACGTTGATCGAGAATAGCATTCAAGCAAACCAATCTCTCCTGCAGGACAACGCTATAGGCCTGCAGGAGATGTTCAGCAATTTTCTAGGTGAGTACGATTGGCACAACCGGGCCTCCGCGTTCGATTTTCCCTATCCCAGTCTACAGAACGAGACTCTACGGTTCTATCAGCCGGTCAACACCGTCCCCCCACTCGCTGCCGCCATGGCGTGGGCACGCATCACAAGCCTGGACACGATCGACAGGCCGCAGGGGATCCAGAGCACCATGTTGCGGTCCTTGACTGGGTATACCAAGCCCGTCGAGGAGATGGTCACAATCAAGACGGTTCCAACATTGCGGAGACGTCCCCTTCTGGTGCTAGTCCTGATATTAAACCCTGTGATTTCAATCGTGTGTGTACTGGTGAAGGCGTCTCTACTATATCATAGCCCTCTCGGAGACAATTTTAGCACGATCTCACTCCTGGCGGCAGCGAGCGGAACCGATCTGAGGGTCTTAAGGGGTGCTACTTTGACGGGTGACCTCGACAGGAAAGTGGGGGCAGGTTTTATAATCGAAGATGGAAGTCTTGGATGGGGGAATGAAAAGTTCAGTCATATATCCATGTTTTTGGGTCCATCGAGCCAAAGAGGAGGAAAGATCAAGGATGGGGTTTGTTATGAATGAAATGTTAATTTGGTTCTTCCTGGTTATCGTCACCTGGAATAGTCGTTGAATCTTGGAATAGTCTTGGAGATGAATGATCTCTACAATCGATGGATTGCCGTTTGTTATTGTATCCAGCCTCATTGTCTCTGGCCTGCTAATCATTGTCCCCTACTTGAAGAGAGCGCTTTTGCAGGAGCTCCCGAACCTTGGAGGAATACCCTAGTCTAATGTGCCGTGGTCGATCTACACCCGCAAGCTTGGGGGTATCACTCGATGTTTCGCAAGTCCCAATGGAATGAATTTTGTTTCGGCAGACCTTCACACATCAATGGTCACTTGATGCAATTAGTATTGTCGTCTGTGTCTCGCTTTATGCTGACGACATTACCCCTTAACCGGAAATTACTTTCAACTGCATCAGTCATGATTACTACTCAGATTCCTGATTAGCTTTGCCTTGTCGACAAGATCGAGTTTGTTCAATCTCTCGAGCACTTGGCTATCGGAGCGTCTGTCCCGCGGCCCTGCTATCATTTGTCAATGTGGTCCACATCCGGCACCTCATCGCCTTCGCCGTGGGCGGATTAGAAATCGCCTTTTGGCAGATTAGAAATGAAGGCTACAAGCTGCTTAAAGGGAAGGGGAAGTTGGAAATCTTTTGCCGGACCATGACCAATGGGTAAGTTCTACAAACTTTTTCTAGGTAGGATCCGCGCATGTGGGCATTGTCAATTGGACCCTATATCACAGCGCCTCCTCTTTGACCCCGAAGAGCCGCAGAGGTTCAGGGTCTGAGGCAGATTTAGCCTATTTTCTGAGATGTCGAACAATGACGCTCAATGCCAATCACAAATCCCAAAGTCCAATGAACTGAACGATGAAGAGCTCGCATCCAGTTCAGGAACTCCCAACGCGGTGGATGCTGATCCAGAGCATATTTCCATCCACCTGTCACGGCCAATCTCGCAACGGGCTTCTCAATCGGGATCCAATGAATTGGACAGGGCATTGTCTTACGAACGCACCAGTCAAGCGCGCAAGAACGTCTTCATGGTGTTCATCGTCCTGACCCAGCTCGTCCAAATGATCCCTTTCGGCGCCGGCATCAACACGGGTCTTTCCATTGCCACTTCACTGCATTTCCATGACCAGCACTCGACACAAGTCATTCCAGATTCTCTCAAAGCCTCCCTTTCAGCTGATGGAGCTTGGATTGCTGCGTCGTATCCTTTGACACAAGGCACGTTTGTCTTGATTGGCGGTCGTCTCGGCGCAGTCTATGGACACAAGCGTCTTTTGATCGTCGGATGCGCCTGGTGGGTAATTTGGAGTCTAGGGACCGGCTTCGCGAACAATCTCGTGGCCCTGTGCTTCATGCGTGGACTCACTGGCATGGGTGGAGGGATCATGGTACCAAATGCGGTGGCGTTGCTGGGAATCAACTTTCCACCTGGTCGTCAACGGAACCTCGCCATTGGATTATTTGGCGCCATGGCTCCAGTGGGAGCGGCGGGTGGAAGCCTAATTGCAGGCATCATCGTGCAACTGACCCAGTGGAAGTGGTTGTTCTTTTTCCTGGCCGTGTTCGGGTTCGTGACCTACACTGTTGCGAATCTGTCAATACCCAACGATCCTCCTCCAGACCCGGATGGCCAGATCGACTGGGTGGGTGCATGCCTGGGCGTGGCGGGCCTCATTCTCTTCAACTTTGTCTGGAACCAAGCACCCACAACGGGCTGGGACACGCCCTACATCTACACTCTCCTCATCGTCTCCATTTTGAGTTTTATCATCTTCGTGCTCTGGGAATCTCGCGTTGCAGCATCACCAATCCTGCCGTTGACCATTTGGAAGGCTCCGTCCTTCGGGCTCTTGATGGTTGTCATCTTCATCGCCTTCATGTCCCTGGGCATCTTCATCTGGTACCAAACATTGATCATGATAGAGATTCGCGGGGCTTCGATGATCCTCGCTGGCGTCCAGTTCTTACCCTTGACCATCCTCGGCACCGTCGCGGCTTTTCTTGCCGCCTGGCTGGTCTCGAGGCTGCCGGCACAGGCAATCATCGGAATCGGCTGCACCGCGCTCCTGATCTGCAACCTGCTCGTGGCCACAACCCCACGACACCAGACATACTGGGCCATGCTCTTCCCAGCCACGATCTGTTCGGCATTCACAGCGGACTTGATCTTTGCAGCCTCACAGATCATCGCCTCCAACTCAGTCGGTCGCCAATATCAAGGCGTTGCGGGGTCATTGGTGGGCACTTTGTTGACCTACGGCTTGTCCACGGGACTGGGCTTTGCCGGGACGGTCGAAGTCCACACCAACAGCGGAGGCGCGAACGCGTTGCATGGGTACCGAATGGCTTTGTGGCTGGCGGTGGGAATGGCCGGAGGAGCGCTCATTGTCGCCGTGATCTTCATCAGAATGCCCAAAAATGACCAGGACGGGTGGGACCGAGGAGAAGAGATTGGTGTCGAAAGTGACCACCACCAAAGTGCTGAAAAAAGGAGTGGTGAGCACGAGCCCAGCAGCCAGCGGTGAATCAGCTGTGCCCTTGTGGTGGACGAGATGCTTTCCGGCAAAGGTAGAGCTTTGGATCTTGATTCGCAAGACAAGCGGAGCTCCACACAAGGCATACTGGTCACCATGCAACCACCTGCCGTCGCAGGGACCACTCCCCATGTCTCTGTGGATTCACCAAGGACATCAAGATGCGGCAGGCATGTGACAACTCCGGATTGTTCTGTGGGTGCCTGAGATATAGCAGTGGCATTTCGCATTCTTGCTCCTCTTGCTCAGTTTGACTCTTCCATATTGTGTGCCAAACGCCTCGCGGGATCACTGGTATGTGCCAACTCACGAAAAAAAGAAAGCATTGCCCTTCGCATCCCTTCGTGCTTTCACCATGTCTTCGAATTCTTTCCCGGCTTTGAATTCCTTCCATAGACTGGCAGGATAGATATGCTTATTTTTCTGATACCATCTCCGGTCCACGACTTTGGTAAATGTCGGATCGTCATCCTGACCCTCCAAGTCCTCGGTGCCTGGGACCCGCAATAATGGTGCTCCTTCGCCATCTTTCGTTGTCGCTGTGCCCGAGTACTCAAACAAGAGTCGACCGGGGTGTGCAGGGTCTGGAATTTTGTTCGCAATGAAGTAATAAAACTCGTAGTGCTGGAAATGTCAGTCAGTCTTCATCATACGGCTCGAAAACGCACATGCGGCACAATAACCTCTCCCCTGATGCACATCAGGTCATCCACGCCGACCCTGGCCCATTGTCGTCTGCTGTCCTCCCTGCTCTTCGATCCCGTGCTGGTCCCCGAACCGGACCCGGGAACACCAAGTTCCGCACCAACCTTGCGACATCGATCGAGGAATAGCCACACATGGTCTCCCTTCTTGACCTTGACGCTCCCACCGGGTATATTTGCACCATCGTAGAACACAAACGGGATAATGATCTCTGTATTCTTGACCGCCTCCTGCAGTTCGAGAAACTCTTTCCTGAGTTTATCCCGAGTGGCGGCCTCGGCAGCGAGCGTTGCTTTGGTCAGGGCTCTGGGTACCGGCAGTGAAGAATTCGGGTTTGGGGTAAATTTGCGCGCAGGAACAACCCCTGGACTGCCAGGCTCCGGGGTTGGCTCAGCTGAAGTCCTCAAACTTCTTACGGCAGGCGTTGATGGGGTAGTGGGGGTGTTGCTGCTCTCGTCCTCATCGTCACCATCTACACCGAAAGACAGGAGACCCTTCGCGGCCCTTTTCTTTTTCTTTCTTGCAGGCTGGTCCGGTCGAGGTGTTGCCGCACTGTGCTTTGTAAATTAGCTCCGTCACAGAAACAAATGATGTTGCCGTCGCGCTCACCCGTCGCTGTCTTCTGCTCCTGGTGCTATGGCGCCTTGAGACCTGTCATGTGCTTCCTTCTCTTTCTGCTCCAGCACATCTGCGCGTCGCTTCCTGAAGTCGGCAAGATTGACCAGCCCGACGGTTTGGGTTTTGAGGAGGTCCTCTGCCGACGCACCCTGACTCATGAAGCCGCGAGGCGTGGAAGTCCCAGATTGTGGATTTGACGACGGTGCCATGTTTGTCCTCAAGAATTTCACAGGTCAGAGGTCGACAACATTGACTCTCTCCGATGTAATCATTTGCAAAGCAGAGACTAGAAATCTAGCACAGACCCCACCTGTCACGGACAAAGCCTGCACGTGATTCAAAGCTTGGCGTGTGACAGGTACAACTTTCGCTCTGGTGCTCTAGTTCTCAAAGATGCGACTCGGTCATCAATAAATAACATCCAGCTAGTCCATCGCACCAGCATGCTCAGAGGATCTTTTACTGCCAACAACGATTGGACGTCTGGACTGGTGTTTGCCGGTCTTGGCAGCTCGAAATATTGCTATTGGACTTCCATCCACCTGAGTCGCTCAATCAAACATGTCAGCAGACCACGTAAAGACAACTGGTCACGGTCAGTTCGGGGAGCACATCCGAATCGTAGCTCAGGGCCAGGCAGAATGAACAAAGCAGCCATACTGGCTAGCAAAAATGGCCCACCACAAAGAAGATATGTTCCTTTACTAAATCAACGATGCGACAGGTTTGCGATCTCTCTCTAGAGGACAAGAATGGCGAGCCCAGGAAGTTCTGAGCCTGATGGCTTTCCGAGTTGCCTTCTCGACATCCTGTGTTGACGGCACACTCTAGACAGGTCTTCTTGTCTCACGCAGATCCCCATGATTTTGCCGGCGGTAGGAGTTATTTTCTGCTGCCAACGGAAAGAGCTATGAAAATTGGGTTTGGATCCTTCTCGAATCAAAACTCACATCCAGAAGAGAAAGTCCGGCAATCCTCAGGAACTCCAGCTTGCTTCCGAGGACAGCTTCCAATGCCAGCAAATTGATATTCGCCTTGCCTGTACAGCCAATTTTTCAAGCTCCAGCAAGCCAACTTGATCAAGCAACGTCTGCGTCCGCCTGCGGCACTTATGATCCCGATACGTGTGAAGATGTCATGCCCGTGATTCACTGTTTTGAGATGCCAGAACCGACAAGTCAGAGGCCGAGGACATCACGATGGAAGGGACTGAAGTGTCAAGACAAATTGACGCATAGTAAGTTCGCTAGACATGAGTGATCCCTAGCTCGGAGTTGAGAAAAGTATGTGGCTGACAGGCTATCCGAGCTAGGCCTAAAATGTCCGCAGCAACGGCAGCATGAGCGATACCGAACCCCCTCTTATATTCACAATATTTCCCAGGCGGGGATCTGGCTGGGCGTCAGTTCAGCAGCAGCATCACCAGAGCTTCCAGATCTGTGCTCGAGCTGGACGAATGGGAACTGGAAGCGCTTGCCGTGTCAAAAACTCAGAGGACCATCTTCGTCGGTCACGACCATTCTGGTGGCGCGGCCGTCTTGCGCCAGCTGGTTGCTAGCGACCTGGCTCTGGAATGAGATGCGTATAGCTCCCTGACTATCACCTCAGAATTGAAGTTCTGGGATACAGGACCTGCTTGTTGTCGTTCCTACCTGCACAGACTCTCACAAGTCGGAACGACCCAGATCAGTTTATTCGGGCATCCCTCCAACCGGCGGATGAAGCGATGCCGATCCATCTACACAAACCAATTCACGTACTACCTAGATTGTTAGCATGAGGAAGTGTCGTTCAATCTGATTATTCATTGCTTGCCTCTCGCTAACCGTCTGACAGGAATCATGGTTTCCTGTCCGCTAAGGGGACCGCTATGTTTATAGCCAGGGTGAGGGGATCACGGAGGACGGGTGCGTAGAGCAATTGTAATGCCTAACTAATCTCTAGAGAAATAGAAGAGAATGTCTGGGCGGACACCACATATACCCATATACGCCACGCTAGCGCGGCTTCTTGGCAGCCGGCGCAATTCAAGGGGTTTCTGCTTCCGTCGCCTTTGGGTCAGGGTTTGACAGGTCTGTTCATCTTCAAATTGTCCAACACTTGCAAGCTGAGAAAGATTGCTATCTCGACCGCAAACACAGAGTGTGAGAAGATCCACGCTTCAGTCAGGGCTTGAACACGATCGGAGATTTGAAAGACGGAATCAACTTTGTGTCAAGGTTCTAACCATGGCTTTACCAATGCCACAACCTCGACAAGGCCGACTCGGGAGCAGAAAGTCAACCAACGGATGCATCACTTGCAAGATCAGGAAAGTGAAATGTGATGAACTACGCCCTGCATGCAAAAGGTGCCTGAGCACTGGAAGAAAGTGTGACGGCTATATTCATGACAGCAACCTGCAGATACGCCCGCCAGCGGTGAACAGTGCAATGGCAACCGTGAAATACCCGAAAACATATGCGAACGTCGAGCAGGCCGAAGTACAGTCCTTTGAATTCTTCATCCGGCGAGTTGTGCCTGGTTTCACACGAATCGTGGATGAGCACTTCTGGCATCAACTCATCCCCCAACTCAGTCACTCAGACCCGGTAATTTGGGACGCTGTTAATGCGCTGGCATGTCTTGTCCAACACCCTCAGTACTCCAGCGCGTTTGTGTTGCCGGGAAGCCAGAAAGCGCCAGTGACAAACGAGGAGCATCGCAGAGCTTTGAAGTGGTACAGCAAATCGATCACTGGCCTACAGGAACGCATGAGTCATGGAATGACCTGGTCAGCCACCACCGTCATAACTTGCATACTCTACATTTGCATTGAGTGCCTACAAGACAACACCACCGAGGCCGTGGCACTTTCCCAGCGAGCGGTAGCCATGATGGAAATGATCGCGGAAGATGAACATGGTCATCGTTCCAAAACCCAATCTGGGAACTCTCTCGAGAACACAATACGAGCTTTGTTGCGACACATGTCCATATCGCAGGGGCTTCCTGTGAAGCGGAGAAAGATCCTAGACTACTCCGAGGACACCTTTCAATCACTGTCGGATGCCAGAGAAGAGCTTTATGTCCTGATCGGCGAGGCCCACGAATTTATTCTGCATGTGGGAGCAATCAAACTCATGCAGGTGAAAGACTGGACCGCTTCGTCAGACTTGATCTCACGGCAGAAGTGCATTGAAGCAAAATTTTTACAATGGCACTCAGCTGTTGGAAACACCATCAACAGTCCCAGATCGGTCTCTGGGCTGAACGAAGACGAGCTCTATTCCGTCCTCCTCGTGGCATACAGCCATTACTGTATCTGGTTGTCCACATGTCTGAGCACGTATGAAACGGCCTTTGACAGCTTCTTCCCCGCATTCCAATCTATGATTGAGCACGCCAGTCGCGCAACGGCGGCCAAAAAGACAGAACCCGCCCCCGTGTTCATATTCGAGACTCGAATTGTCCCTTCTCTTTTCTTTGTTGCGACCAAATGTCGTCATCCGATCATCCGTCGACAGGCAATCTCGTTACTCCGAAACGGAACAAGGATTGAAAACATCTCGAAAGCCGAAGCAATGGCCGAAGTCGCTGAACGGGATATTGGGATCGAAGAATCAGGCAGTGAGCATGGCGTCTTCTGCTTGACGGCTCACAGCATGGTGCTTCCACCCGAAAGCCATCGAGTGTATCGGCAGGCGATTGTCGAGCTTCAAGATTCTTATGGGCGACCGGCCCGCTTTCTCAAATTTGGAAGATGGCAGCAAGACGAGAGCCGCGCATGGTTTCAAAGCGAACACCTTGTGAAGATGTGAACTCAGGTATATCATCTTGTTGGGGATCCACTCACACCTCCGCTTGATGTAGTCCCTGGGCAGCCACCTGTCCCTCATCATCCATCCACACCCACACGTATATCAGATTCGTGTTCCGGTTTCCATCATCAAAGCCTGCCTGTTCCTATCTCTGACATCGCGGATATACCCTTTTTGTTCGTCCGACATTTGAAAAACTAGGTCGGGGTCATCGCGCGGGTTGAAGAAGCAGAGTCTCCAAATCGCGAATCCGATAACGGCAGAGGCAGCTGCGCCGACGATGATGATAACGACCGTTGCGCTATAGCTGAGTCCCATATTGCTTTGATGAACGAGTTTTCTGTGGCTCTTCTTGACTGAAAGGACAAATCGGTTCGGATTTCGAATTATGTGCAAAGATGTGGTGGTACGTTATATTCAGGTGAAGAGGAGGCACAGAACCATCTCTAGCCCATAAATACTCTACTGACAAGATCCAGGATGCATTTGCCTTGCTACGTACATTTCGGATGCCTGTTGTAATCTCCTGAGACGCACACAGAGAGGCCCAACTGGCATTCGACGCCACTTGGAGGGTGACCAAGTCAGGTTTCTAGCTCGAAACGCGGTCTCCACAACCCGAGCACACCAGTCGCTCTTCCAGTTTGCAGAATACTTGCGCAAACCTTGACTGTCTCGGACTGATATCCCCGGGACGTTTGATATCTAGACCCACAATCAGTGGCCGTTTGTCTCCACAATCCGAGCGGACCACTAACAGTTCGCCAATGGCTTCCCAAACTAAAACACCAAGCCGTCAGTTCAAGGCCAATATCCCCACAAGCCGACCAAACCAATGGCAGTGTGCACCCGAATTAGAAGGCTACACAGAACATCAGGACATTCTTGTGTGCCTGTCATCATCCACTCGCCGCCTTAAAAGCGGAAATCCAGGTTCAGTCACGTGACTCTCCACCACAGTGTTGCTGTTGACCAGTTGACCTCTTACAGATGGCAAATCTCAGCCGATCAGAGCGGATTCACCAGTTGAGTCAATTCCTCCAGGACTCCTGAGCTGAGGTGTTTTGCTGGGCCAGCCAGCTGTAGCCGGGTTTGACCGATGCTAACAATGCTGTCAAGCAATTTCCCAATATCTCGATTCGGCTCTCTCTGTATTAAAGCTCCTTGTTGTCCGGCACCGACGACCGCGGCTTCTCGAACCACTAAACACCAATAGTTGGGCATTGTCATGTCCTTTTCTTTCCGTATGCAGAAAAGGTTGCTGTCTTTGCTCCCCTGGTCCTGGATTCAGATGTCTGTCCCATTTCAAGGTCTCGTCTTTCCCGTCTCTTCCGGAGGAGCCAATCAAAACGCGTCTCCAGGCTACCCTCGAGCTATTAACTGCGTTAGCAAGTTCCAGAATTAACGCAGCTGAATAGCTCACCGTCCGGCTCCGTTTAAAGATGATCCACACGGTAAAAGTTAAAATGGTGACACCGGCGGCAAAAGGTGGATACCACCACCACGGGGGATTATTTGCGAGGATATCAATATTCATCCCAAACAAGCTCTAAAAAAACTAAATTAGACATGTCCATCTAATCAACGTGCACACTCACCGCAATAAACAGTAGAGGAAGGAATATGAACTGCTCACGTTAGTGAAAGACTCAGACCTTGACACGATGCCTACCGTGATCCAACTGAGACGTTTCATGCTCCTGCTCGTCGACGTAGATTTCTGGGCCTCTGAAATGGATGTCAAGTTGAACTCCTATCTCCTGGTTAGATGGATGGTTGACTCAGCAGAGACATGTGCTACTAATTGGATAATATTTTGTGACGCATCAGAGAGATTCTTCAACTCGTCATTCCCTTTTCTCTCTAGATCCTGGATTGCAAGCCCAAAGTCCTTCATCTTCTTCTCTATCTCATCCAGAGGCTCTTCGTGGAGAACTCGCCATGATTGGCTGAGGTATTGGTCTCGAAATGAGTGCAGCGTTTCAACCTGCATTTTGAGGTTGGCAAGAAGACTTTCTAGCAATTGAGCATCCTCAAGGAGATGCTGTATCAAATTAGGATCATTCCCGCTCGACCTCAACACCTTAGTACGCTATGGACGCTTAGCGTAACTCGATTCCATTGGGATTCACTGACCATCACAACGAGCCGTCTTTGCATGCTTGTAAAATTGAGATTCCAAATATTTTGGATGTGCCGCACTAATGGAAGAAGCAGGTCAGTGGCATAGGTTGGTATGTCCGCATATTCAGAGGTGCTGAAAAATATTTGAGATTGAAATAGTGGCTCCCACGTATGCGGGATGTAGGTCTGCCTCATCCTGTTCGAGATGTTCTGAGAATCTGGAATCATAATCCAGAGAATGCCTTGTATTTTCTCGAATGCTTTGTGAGACGTTTCCGCAGGTGAGAAGCGATCGGTCCAATTCTCCATGTTCCCTGGTAGGGCAAGGCAAGTAAGACTTATGGCACATTCCAGGAAACCTTGTAGTAGAGTGAGCAAGCCATTCAGTTGCAGCCAGAAGCGAAGTATGTATGACCCTTACATGTTTTTGGCGCAGTTTGGCGAAGAGCATTGATACTTGGAGCCGAGTTTATTCGGACTGTCCAAGTCGGAAGGACAAAGTATTTCCCCCTTATGTAATCCTCGCCCCGTTCTCTACACCACCACCGGCAGTGGAAACCAACCGCCGTTGGTGGGCATATCAGAGAGCCGTCCGAGAGAACGCTTCTTCATGTTAGACACAAAACAGGGTAGATAGGGGTTTGACTTACAATATTCGTTTTGCATTGCTGTGTTTATTCAAGAAGTGGTTCTCTTTGGCAGGGACTCGGGTTACCGTTATAGGGAGAGGGTAACACATGTCAGTGAGTTCTTGCTTTAACTCCTCGTTATTAATAGCCCTTGGCACTTCGCCGCTGGCAATCTCGAGGTTAGGGCAGTGGTTAGCCCTAAGGCATTGTCGCCAATCTGATGCGCTTATCGACGACAGACCAACTTTGCTTTTGGCAAAAAGCAAGAGCACCATTTCGCGGTTTCGATTGCGCATGGCAGATTGCAACGGAGTACTGTCAGTAAAGTCCACGGTATCGGGTGATGCACCTTTCTCAAGAAGGTATTTGGCCATCCAGATATCACCGTTGTCGACAGTAAAATGAAGTGGAGTCTGGCCCGACTCATCCTGTGAATTCAAATGAATATCGGCACCAGCAGCAAACAGCGTCATCAGAATAGCGGTGCTGTGGGATAAAATGGCAACATGGAGCAAGGAGAGCTGATTGGCAAACCTCGGCTGGATGGTGACATCTGCCCCGCGGTCGAGAAGGAGCCTCACAATACCCTCTCGTCCACAACCTGCTGCGGCTTGGAGAGCATTACCATACTCCCCACCTTGAGCATTGACATCTGCACCACAGTCAAGAAGGAGCTGCACTATCTCTCCATTTCCCGCGCCTGCTGCAGCTTGGAGGGCACTGCCACACTTCCCGTCTTGAGCATTGACATCCGCCCCTCGGTCGAGAAGAATCTTCACTGTCTCCATTGTCCCTGACTTTGCTGCCGCTTGGAGGGCATTTCCATACACTCCTCCTTGAGCATTGACATTTGCCCCTCGGTCAAGAAAGAGTTGTACTGTCTCTCCATGTCCCCGGCGTGCTGCCACTTGGAGGGCATTTCCATACCACCCTCCTTGAGCATTGACATCTGCCCCTCGGTCGAGAAGAATCTTCACTGTCTCCATTGTCCCTGAATCTGCTGCCGCTTGGAGGGCATTCCCATACGCTCCTCCTAGAGCATTGACATCTGCCCCTCGGTCGAGAAGAATCTCCACTGTCTCCATTGTCCCTGAAGTCGCTGCCGCTTGGAGGGCATTTCCATACACTCCTCCTAGAGCATTGACATCTGCCCCTCGGTCGAGAAGAATCTTCACTGTCTCCATTGTCCCTGAACTTGCTGCCACTTGGAGGGCATTTCCATACACTCCTCCTTGAGCATTGACATCTGCCCCTCGGTCGAGAAGAATTTTCACTGTCTCCATTGTCTCTGAATTTGCTGCCGCTTGGAGGGCATTTCCATACACTCCTCCTTGAGCATTGACATCTGCCCCTCGGTCGAGAAGAATCTTCACTGTCTCCATTGTCCCTGAATTTGCTGCCGCTTGGAGTGCATTACCAAAGTTGCCACCTTGAGCATTGACATCTGCCCCTCGGTCGAGAAGAATCTTCACTGTCTCCATTCTCCTTGAAGTTGCTGCCGCTTGGAGGGCATTTCCATACATTCCTCCTTGAGCATTGACATCTGCCCCTCGGTCGAGAAGGTGCCTCACAATATCCTCTCGTCCACAACCTGCTGCGGCCTGGAGAGCATTTCCATACCACCCTCCTTGAGCATTGACATCTGCACCACGGTCAAGAAGGAGTTTAATTGTCTCTCCATGTCCCCCCCGTGCTGCAGCTTGGAGGGCATTGCCATACTCCCCACCTCGAGCATTGACATCTGCGCCACGGTCAAGAAGGAGCTTTACTGCCTCCTTATCTCCCAGAGATACTGCGGCCCGTAGAGTATCTCCAGGGTCTTCACCTTTGGTATTGACATCCACACCTTGACTTAATGAATTTCCTTCAATTTCCTGATCTCTGGTTTCTGCAGCTGACTTCAAATCCATAGTTACTTTGGTGTCGACGCGTCGGCGAGGCTGTAGTGCCTTAACGCACTAAAATATGAATGATGTTCTTTAATATTCAATTGCTTCAGATGATATCAAAAGATACATGGGCGTGAGAATCTGCCGTGATATACTTGAGGTTAAAGTGGAAGGACATGGACAGTTGCCTGGACATTGCTTGAGCAGGAATTTGGGCTGCCTGAACTTTCAGCCTCACGAAAACGTGGCAGGGTTTGATGCACAGCCACGTACAGTCTGCCCGGGTACACCATGGCCGCATAAATGTTCTGCACCAGCGTTCTTTAGCGAATTTCACATTGGGATGTTCCCGTGCTCCCAAAACAGACTGCTTATTGCTATGCAGGAGGCATTTTCCACTTGCGGAGGATCTGTCAAAGGATGGACCCTGAAGGAGAGTCGCGTAACAAATCTGTGGTTCATCAGTCCTTGATTTCTGTTCATGTTTCACCATTGTTTGACGAGAGACTGCAGAGTCAAAAAACCCTAATACGAGAAGTGAGAGCTCTCAGCCACCCTGTTGGGGAATTTTATGGGATCTTGTTATGCATGCTGGTTCAAAGTTTTTGAAAAACCATTCACAAATATGTAGAGTGTCACGAGAAGAACAATCAAAGAATAGGCAGTCAGACGAGGAACGCTGATCGTGGATAATTCAAGGTGAGTTCTCTTGCGGCTGTCTCCTTCAAAGCAACTTTACCTTGTCTCTCTTTACCCCACAGACATACAGCGCGGGAAAGCCTGGTTGCAGATCAGGTAGGATTTGTTGGCGACACTCTTCCACCTTGATCAAATTCTATGGTCTTTTTAGCGGCTGCGGTAGCAAAAATTCCGGCCTAGGATAGACAGTCCATGTTATCGTCAACGTTGGAGATTTCACGATCACCCAAAGCAAAACTGAACATGCTCACCCTCCCTTCGCCTTCGGGCATCGAGAACATCAGCCCACCAAAAGCTCTCGTTCCCGATATCCTGCTCCATCCACACCTCTTGTACCGTGTCGAGAACAGTACTATACATCTGATAACCAAATTTCCGATACCATCGCTCACAGTAGTCCCTGACGATATCCCTGCCACTCTGGGTCCGAGTTTCGGCACCGGCCATGAACACGGGAAAGAGTAGCTGCTTCTGGATCAAAGACGTGGGTCGACAAGAGCTGATGTGGTCGAGTGTGACGCGTGAGAGGAGCGAGAGTTGTGCCCGTACTCGTCTGCGGCTTCGGTCGTCATGTACCTGCCTCAGGGTGAAGATGCGGAGGATGTAGATCAGCAGGGAATACCGGAAGGCTTCACAGCAATGGTAACGATCTCGGGCCAAATGAAAGTCTTCCTCTTCTTCCTCAATGGCATCGTCATCTCTGAAGACCATATCCGTCAGAGGTCCTCCGGGGCACACGTATTTGCGAATGGAGGTCTCGATCTCGGCCACGAGGCGCGTGATGCGCTTGCTGGGAAGGTGGCGCGGTGCATTTTCGGCCGCCAGATTTGCGAGCTGCATCATCGGAACCAATAGTTGTCGTGGGCAGCCGTTGAGTTCGAAGAAGGTCCACGGCTGACGTCCTTCCTCCCTGAGGACGGCTTCGAAGTAGGAGTATGGAAAAATACACTCCTCCCTAGATAGCAACGCAACCATTGCGTCCCACCTGGATCGAACGATCAGACCACTTCGACGAAATACGTGCGAGATAGGAGAACAGAACACAACCTACCAGAGCAACATGGACACTTGAAGGTTGGCCCTCATGAACCCTGGCCAGGTCTCAACTCCTCCACACAGCTCCAGAAGGGTATAAGCATTCAAGAGATGTGATTTCCAGATGTTCAATGCGGATTCTGTTGCCTGTCCAAACATTATCAGGTTAGCATTCGATAACACCAGCAGGACTTCCTGGAACCAACTGACTTCCATCTGCCAAAGGGCTAGCGCGGTATCCAGCATACTGAGACCCTTAAATTGGATGTCATCCTTGGCCAAGGCGCCTTGGTACAGGGCGATGGCCCGATTCTTATGATTAATCGCATCTGCCGGCGGCCGACTTTGCGAAGGTGATCGAAGACGAAAATGGCATGAAATCGCCACGATGGCATGGAGTAAATGCTGAGAGCCCTGAGTGGTCTCGGGTCTGTATCGATACGGATTCACGGAGAAGTCGTTGGTCACGGGGTATTTGCAGAACTCTTGATCGTCTAGAGATCGTCAGTCAGGGTGAGCTAGGGGAGGAAGCACGAACACATATTGAGCAGCACCGAGAACTTGTCCGACAACGTCGAATAGGACACTTGTGGACCGATCGAACTAAAGAGATTGAACGTGCCCGAGAGAAGCAGTCGCCGATCCGAAGACGAGCGGCGTCCCCAATGTGTCGAAGACGGCCAGAAATCCGTCAGCGATTCGTCGGTGTATGAGGAATCTGACAAGAGGCCAAATTCTTCCATGGTCTTCGAGCTGTCCTGAATCTGTTTGTCCGGGCTACGAGGAATTGCCTCAGATATCAGCACATCGGGAACAGTATCCAAGGCACCCGTCTCCTCGACATTGTCTTCCATGAAATAGTGGTCGGTGGTTCCCTTGAGAACATGGTGCGACCACAGCCCTGGATTTCCAGACCCCAAGCTTGGTAGCAGAGGCAGTTGGACAAACGCATCAGTCTGACGTAATGCCGGCTCGTTGTCTTCAGGCAGGGCGAAACCTTGAGCATTGGGCAAATCGGCCCAAGGTTGAAACATGACGTCTGCCTCTGAGGGCATGCCGTGGTGTGATGGAGTCCCAGCAGGCCGGTGCGTTTCATTTCCTCTCACGGAGGATTCGCTGGTCTCATGTTGTCGCTTCCGTCGCTTCGGGGGACGCCCGGAGACGAACAGAAACTTGCGGGAAGGGACGGTTTGTTCAGAAGAAGACCTTCCTGGTTTGTCCGTCGATCGCCCAGGCTGAGCGGATTGTTTTCGGGTATCGATTGAGTTCCGCTCGGTGTTGAACCTGCTATGGGACTGAGCTTCACAAGTCGACGTCGACCTCACCTTGGGAGGCTTGTCCACTACTGAATGGTTCCTCTGCCAGGTCAGTTGCATGGAGAATCCTTGACACATGATTCCATCATTTTGGCACGTCGTGCACCTCGGGCGCTGGCGATCACAGCGACGGCCAAGGCTAGAACAATTGTGGCAATCGGACTTTGCAAAAGCCAGGGAATTTGTACGGCGATACTTTGGCTCCGGGAAGGAGGCCGGCCGAGAAGATACAGCGGCAGCCATAAGAAAGTGCTCGGGTAAACAATAAAGGTATTGTGTAAATGTAAACACCAAAGGAGATGTTGCCGCCCTCTCAGAGTCAGAAGGTAAGCTTCACAGCAACAACACGAACACAGCGACACGGGACGGTGGGCTGAGACGAGACAGGATAAAGAGTACCAGCTCATATTGAGCTTATCATGACACGCTAAAATAGCGGGAGCCCACCAACAACCCACATCAACCACCAATAAATTGAGCGGATTATAATTTTGTCTATCGGATTACTGAGACTCCAGGTGGCAAGATTCATACATGACCTCAGCGAGTGAATCTCGTGGCGAATGTGGCGACTGGGATTGCTCCAGACACGGCCACACCCACGGGCACGTCAAAGAAGCAGCCAAGTTTAATAATGGCATCTATCTGAACAAGCATTCTCTCTCCCTTCAGTCCTTCTTTGTGCTCGACAGAGACTGGTTCCGCAACGCCTCGACGACGACCTCGTCGTCGGCGCCAACCGGAATGCCCTCGAGTGTCCGGTGGCCCGCAAGCTCGTCCGCTCTGGCAGCCTCAAGAAGGTTAAAATTGATGTTGGGTCCTTTGAAGATGTGCCTTTGACTGGTGTACCAGGCAATCAGAAGGAAAGAAACAAGCCCGACGATGACGACGCTGAAGGCATTTAGTCCGTGGCATTTACGGTGGTTGATATTCCCTTCGAAGACGTACCTGATCCAGTTCATGTTCTCTTTGGTGACCGGGTATGCGGTCGGAATGCAGTATACGATGTCAATGAACGCAACCCAAACACAGGCGAGGATATTGAGTGGAAGGCCCAGTTTCCCCAGGTTCAAAGCTCGAGGCGGCAGGACCTTGTCACGACCTCGCCATGCCACAATCCCTTGTGGGATGACATAGGATGTGGTCATGAAGACGATACAAGCACCCACCATAGACGAGAAGGCCGAGCTGGAGCCGAGGAAGATGAGACCATAGAGCTGGGTCCAATCAGTCAGTACCGGAGGTTGTGTGGTTTCAGCGGAGAGGCAGACGTACGGATACCAAGGTGCCCGACAGGCATGCGGCATTGACCGGCATTTGCCACCGTGGATGGACTTGCTTCCAATACCTCGAAAGCGGAAAGCAGTTGTCCCGAGACGCAGACCACATCTGTCGGCTAGAACTGGTGATGTTGGCCGATGCGCATCCGAAGAAACAAATGGCAAATGCCACCATCAATATCGACGTCCCTGCTTTACTTCCGGTGGCCTGGTAATAGACCTCAATCAAGGGCAAGCCGGTGGGCGTGTTGATGACTTTGTCGAAGTCCGTGATGACAAAGGACAAGGAGATGGCAAAAGGGAAAGCTTCATTCGAAACCATCAGCATCATCTTCGCTCAGCACGGGGGTGCACGTTACCGGTCATGAAACCCATGAGCACCGGATACATCTGTTGGAGTCGGGTGAGCGGGAGTGGATGCGAACGCCAGGAGGGCGATACTCACGATGACCTTGGGAACGTTGACCGTGGGATTGGGGATCTCTTCGCACAGGTGAGCGCCACAATCCACGCCCAAGAATCCGTATAGCGCATTCATGGTGCATAGGAGGAAGGCCAGGCCGTCGTTGGACCAACCGGTCGAGTTGGTCGTATCTGAAAAGACGAACTTTGCCGATTGGAAGTTGGGTGCGGCGCACGCAAGGATCGTTATCATCGTGACCATCATGGTCGTCGCGGAGAAGTACACTAATGACCGTGGAGTGAGAAGAGGATGTCATCATCCGGGCCGATCGACACTCACAAATAAACTTGTTCCACATTGGCAGAATCCTCGTGCCGAAAACGTTGAGGGCAATCGCCAACCAAGTCACGGCCACGAAGATCAGCCAGATATGCCAGCGTTGAATAACATAATCCGGATGATTGAGCTCGGCAAGGCCCACAATCATGGCCGCGATGAAATTCGTCACGCTAGCGAGTCCCAACCACCAACCAAGCGTACTAATACCGGCAGATCTGGGAGCAGTCAGTGCCAGTGTCACTCTCTTTGGTCGAGGACGCCTTGCATGTATGAAGCGAATGGGGCCCATTCTGGGCTCGACACCACGAAAGACCAGTAGTACTGGGCTCCAGCGACGGGATAGGCCGACGATAATTCGGCCATGCCAATGCCGGTGACGCCCGTCATGACCGCAGCGATGGTCAGTGTCCAGATGGATCCGGCCGAGGAAGCTTCGATGAACCCCGTGCCAAAGGCACTCCCAAAGCCATTCCACGTTGCCAAAAGAGCGTACGACAGCGAGATCAACGACAGAAGTGAGAAGCGTCGGGGCATCGCCCGGGTGTATCCTTGGGCTTGCAACTCGAGATCGTCGATGTCGATCTGGGCCGTGCCCTTGCTGTCTGTCGGTGTCGTCGCCATATTTTGGTGTGACCGAGCAACCACGATGTTCTCAATAACGGTGGATATGTCAGGGTCAAGTCTTGAGGTCCTGCCTCTCCGAAGATGGACATTTGGCTCTTGACATGTCCTCCTGGACCATATGTACCCTGAGGCAGACGTGACGATAAGCCTTGCCAGGGCATGTTACCTCTTTTGGCATGTGACCCCTTTTGGCATGTGAGATATGGCGCCGGCCAGGGGAGACAGTGGTCTGGGTCAGAGAGTTTGTTTCAGTCGAGGAGAAGTGCGTGTTAGCCGACCACTGCCGTGGGTCGTAAAGAATGGCCAAGCATTAATGCCAATCTGCACTAAGTGAGTTTAGACTCGAAAACCGATAACAAGCCGGGTAGGTAAGAGAGATGGTCAGATAGACGAGACAAAGATAAGACTCGGAGGTCAATAATCCTTGTTACCTGTTTGGGCAACCGAGTTGTACACCTGTTATGGACATGACGGAATGGAAGCAGACGCAATATAAAGAGGCTATATGGGTGAAAGAGGAAATATCTGTCCAAACAGCTTACCTTCAGAGCGCGCCCCATGGCCACCACTACCGTCACTGCCACTGAGACAGAGCGTCAATTCATCCCGATCAAGGTCGAGAAGCTGCCGCCGGTTCTAGCATTTGAGGCTGATGCGGATCCCAAAGATGTCATCAAAGCGTTGAAGCTGAGCGGTGGATGCAAGATCAAGGGCGCGGTGAGCAAAGACATCCTCACCCAAGTGGAGCGAGAATTGCGCCCTCACATTGAGGCCGATGTGGTGTGGGAGGGAGATTTCTTCCCCATCCAGACGCGTCGCGTGGAGGCCATGATTGGCAAGAGCCCGATCTGTGCGGAGCACATCATCAATCATCCGCTCTACCAGGCCGTGTGCAAGGAGTTCTTGACCACCAAAAACTGGTATTGGAGTGGCAAGAAGAAGATCTACGCCACTTCCGACCCCCAACTGAACAACTCGATCTGTTTCTCCATCGGACCCGGAGCCTGGGACCAGCCATTGCACCGTGATAGCTGGTGTCATCAGACGGATGAGAAGGAAGTCGATGTCTACCCTGACAGTTATGAGCGGGAGGTCGGTATTGGCTGGTTCGTGGCCGGCAAGCCCGCCACCAAGGAGAATGGGGCGACTCGATTTATCCCAGGCAGTCATCTGTGGTCCAAAGACAGACCGCCACAGGAGGAACTCACCGTCCATGCAGAGCTCGAGCCGGGGGTAAGCGGCCCGTCGAACAGGGCCCAGAGTTGATGACTGAGATTGAAATAGGATGCGTTCATGATGTTGAGCTCGTGCTACCACGGAGGTTCTGCAAACAAAACAACGGACCAAGAGCGGCTGCTGTTCAGGTAAGGTTCATTCGTTCACTTGCCCGGATTCGCCTGCTGATCGGACCTAGCTGCTTCATGACCAAAGGATACTTGCGCCAAGAAGAGAACCAATATTTGGCCATCCCTCGAGAAGTCGTGCTGAAGATGCCGGTGCATATCCAGCAGCTGATGGGCTACAAGCTCAGCCAGCCATTCTGCGGCTGGGTCGAGAGTGATGACCCGCGGGTGGTCCTGGACCCGTCACTCAAAGACGATCCATCTGGACACTACGATGAAGAAGAGAAGCATTGAGACTGAACGCTCTTCATCGTATGCCCAGTCAGTGGCATATGTATGACGGCCTCATTAGTGATAGCATTGTTGGAGACCTGTGATTCATGTTGAAGCCTGTCGACGAAATTCGCTAGCGACCTGTTAGGCAAGTTTGAAGTCGACATTCAGCGGAGTCCAAAAATATCAGTCGTAATCCACAGCAACGGATGCAGCAATTCAAACAGTTTGAAATTCAAGTATGATCGGGCGCCAAGCTTTTCGGGACACCTTCCACAGAAGGGCACATCGATTTTGCTGAACAGCCAGTTCTCCAGGTTGCAATGGCTGAATAGTCTCTGTAAGGGTGCCCAACCTATTTGGTCAACGGGCACAAAAGTATCCCTGTTCGCCGAATCATTGGTGTTGCAGTCTCGTCCGCGAGCGAGGATGTGCATCTGCAGGGATGGTGTGCGGCCATCCAGCGAAGGACGACTCAGGCCAGAAGCTGGTGCTCAAGGCAGGCGATGAAAACAAGAACAAGACCGTCTGTACTGTTGTAGAATGCATAAATGTAGCAGCCTCGAAATCTCCTTGATAGTCTCCAGGAGAGCTCGAGATGGGCAGGGGTCAATGCTTGGCATCAATGGCATCAAGAGAGGCCAGCTTACTGGCATGATACCCTTTTCTTGAATTATGGTGAGGCTTCTGACTTTTGACAGCTCCAGAATCTTGCCAAAGTCACTCCACCTATCATCTTCTAGAATAAATCTCCTCAACCTGTCAGCCCTCGACTCTTCCCAAGCAGTCAAAGTCAAGTTCGCCATCCAGGCATTCACAGCGACAGCCACCGACATATACAATGATAACGGACGCCCAACTCTACTCGCTCGCCATCTTTTTCGGCAGCGCGGCTATGCTCCTCATCGTCCTCTACCACTTCCTCGAAGTCAATGCGCAAGATGACACCACGCTGTCCTCAGACCTGCAGTCTGACAGCAGCGGCGTCGGTGCCGTCAAGCCCGCAGCACCCGAGAAGGAAAGCAAAGGCAGCGTCGGACGTGCAAGCCGCAAATCATGACACAACAAACCGGCGGTTGAATTTCTAGACACAACTGGCGGACAGTTCTGGTGCGTGGTGGAGAGCATGAACATACGGCGATGACAGTGCCTCAAGCTTCAAGGAACTGCAGAACATTCCAGGAAGAGACCCTCGATAATTCCGCTTAGAGCACATCATCGACAATTTCTTGCAGCCGCGACCTGCAAAGTGTCGGTCTACGGATCCTGAACATCTCATAGCGGATGCATGGGCACACTGGTTCCGGCGTCTTGAAGCGAGTGTCCCCAGAGCAGGGAAATCAGAAGAAGGCCGAGGATCGCGAGTGGATTCTCGATCCATAAGAAGATTTTATCATTTCATGTCTGCAGATGCATTCTGCGCGGCATATCATACTCTCATGTCATAATCATAGACGCCTTGAGAGCGTCTTCAGGTGCGGATTGTTGAGTATCTTAATCAGTCATCGTCGGGGTCGATGACTCTCGCCAACCCCTGGTTCTGAATCAATGTAGACCGTCTGGCCTCGTTCACCAGCGTACACCCGCCTCGGTCAATTCCAGGCCCAAGCTTGACCTTCCGCGCTTCCATCGCCCTCAGCGTCTCTACCGCGCTTGTCTTTGGGTTCATCTTGCCACTGGTGTGCGCTTTCAAGAAGCTGCGATGTGCAACGACGTCGGCCTCATCCTTTTGGACCTTCATGAGAGTCAGGGTGTCTGTAGGGAGGTCTTTCTTGATCTTCATTGAAATGGCCGGAGTTGTAGCTCGTCCATGCTGGTCTGCCAGATAGCGTGCTCTATCCTGGAGCAAACTCTGGGGATCTAAATGAGGGAAAATTCTAGCTTCCGGACTGACGAGAGGTGGTGGCCGTATTTGGAGACGTCAAAGATCGATCTGCTGCTTACCTATATGAGCCGTAGACGGACCATCTCCCAGCTTGAGGCCAATGGGATAGAGGTGCTCTTCGTCAATATGTGCAAGCCATTTATCTTGGGTCGGGAAGATGCGAGTGGGCTGAATGGTATCGTCGGCGTCGGCTTTGTGGAGACTGCACTTTTCCCACCAACATATATACTCTCCTCTTTCCTGGGTTTCACTCTCCGCAGGTCGGTGGACAATTCCCACATGCTTTCGCAGGGTGGCAAGATTGTGCAATTGGGCGCTGCATAGCTTCCATCGACACCTAAAGACAGGTTGCGACGGCGGAGACGACGATCGCAGAGTCATGGTGATTGGGGGAGGACGCTTTCGCATGGCGACCAGTGACGAATGCTTGTTCTTGGTCACTGGATGTCGCCCACGCCGCTTGCCGCTGGGAAACAACGGTGCTGACTCCATCTTCTCGCTCCAGCGCGCCGCCACGAGCAGCAGACCGAGTCGGACGGCGTTGCTGGTAACAGGTCGGTCGAGATCACACTTGGTTTCTTTTTTGCGATGTTACAGATCCAGTCTTTTCATATTTGTCCTCAACGACAGGCAACTGCCACAGGGGAGGAGTTTGCAGATTGTGACGAGTCTTGTAGAGTCTTGAGGTGGCTGATCAGTCTGCGCGGCATGATCAAGACTGCGCTTGGCCACATCCGGCAAACGCGACAACTTTTTATCCTTGTCAGCCTTGACGGGTCTTCCACCTCGCTGACCAAACTTGAATCGGGAGGATCCTGTTGGGATGTCTACGTATGATATTATGGCTGGGGATGGTCCTCCGGGATGATGGCGTCCGGTCAAAGATGCTCAGATTAGAGTCCGGCTCGATGTATAGACCGAGAAGCCCAGCATATGAGCATTCAGTGGTCTTTCCATAGGGTGCCCCGCAGCGATCAGAATGTCCGTGCCACCGTTTGGGGGTTGTAGTAAGACTCCTCGGAGCTTCAGATTTGTTGAGAGATTTGGCCAAGATCACCGTTGATCGCTGAGGCGGTTATGGAGGAGTGACGGTGGAGATATGGTAGAGATGGTGGCAGTGGTGGGACTAGTGGTTACTTCAACAGAAGACCGTCCGGCAGCAGCGATAGACACTTTTTGCAGTGTGACGAATGACCTGGAAGGCCTGCTGTCTGTCTTTGCAGAACAAGATCCACTTGCAGTTTATTAGCTTGAAAGACATCCCGTCCGGCGACGGGCTTTCCATTGGATCTCTTTTCGTGGCAGGGCACAATCTTCCATGTCACTGAGCTGAGTCAGATCAATCAACTCGAAGAAATCGCTCTTTCTCGTCATAGCCTCTTTCGATCCTGGCGGTGGGTCAGGGCATGGCAAAGCTGCTGGAGCTTTGGTCTTTGCCAACGGTGATGCCTTTGGCTTACTTGGGGGAGCGGCGACTGGCGAGGCGTTGCCCGTTGCCCATGACTTCGTTGAACTCTGTTGATAGTGTTGACTTCCAGCTCCGGCTTGCGCCGTGGCTGTAGAGATCGCAGGGAGTTAGCGTAGTCCTGAAGCTAGTTCTCATAGGAGGATCGTTCATTGAGTGATCATCGACACAACGCTAGGGGTGTTCAGTGGTGGAGGCTTTCGACTCTTCTGGGAAGTTGCATCAGAGTTGCAGACTGATCTGACGAAGACGAGTTCCTGACTCCTTGACCTAGTGGTTCTTGACTTGCACGCCAAAAGCGGCTGGGTTATTAACGCTTCCATATTCTTGGTGGTAGAACTCGAGGCGTCTGGACTGTAGAATCTTGCTCCACTCTTCACTGTTGCCATCTTTTTCAAATTGCTGTTTGCTTGTTTCCGTAGCATATGGCGTGTTCTGGCCGGTGTCATCCCTCCAGCTGCTCAATGTTGCGGTTGGATCCTTTCCGGTTTAGACTTGACCAGTCATATCCGGATCGGCCATGGTGTCGTTGCCTCAGGTCGCCTTGATATGGAGTTGCACAAGACAGGCGTTAGTATTTGTTGACTGGTGTTCAGTAGAGGATGGGTCTGCGCATTTTGCCCTTTGAACCGTTGGGGGAACCACCATAACCCGGTAGTGAAGAGTGGGACATAGTGTTACATGTGACATGGTAGAATAGCGATCCAGCCAGACGGCTAATGCCTATAGGGTGGTCCTCAGCCTTGGGCAATATATGTCAATTGGGGGATCATTGAAGGCCCGCCGAGCGGTCTGGGCTAAATACAGTGATGCCCTCTATATATTCTCTCCGTGATCCATTACCTACCTCCACATAGCTGTCGCCTCGGCACACAGGATTCTCACACTCTTCCACGGACAAGTGACACGGATACGGCAACCGGTCACGCTCCAGAAGCTGATGGATGCTCTGGAGGACATGATTCAGGTACTGTTCCTGTGTTCCATTCCAGGGATCAAGATGCAAGATAGAGGCTTTCTGCTTGTTGCCGAGTTTAGGTCATCACTATTCAGATCCCAAAGTCGAGTATTTCTGCCGCCAACCGATCAAGCTCCAGAGCTTGTGTTGTTCAGAAAGTCCGGTCGTTCCAGTCCCTCAGAGTATTTACATGCAGGAATGCATGTCTGTCAACGCGAGTGTCGAGCTGTTGGCACCGTTTAAGAAGGCGAAAATCGTTCACATGAACAGCCAACGACTCGAACGAATATCTTCATGTGATGAAAGTTGGCAGGCTAGAGTATAGGCAGCGGCTATTCGCATAGCAGCCATGTCGGGACAACAATGCGGATGCCATGATGCCAATCCCGGCAATGGTGGCGTTGTTCGATCAACGTGCTCCAATCTTACAAGCGCCAGCGGAAGAAAGTTGAAGCTCAACCCAAGATTGGGAGAAGGTTGTGCATTGGATCACGTGGTTTCAAATCTTGGCGCCCACAGATTTCTCAAAGTTCCCTCCGCCGATTTAGGTGCGAAATTCACACAGACTGGTTGTCGACAATCATTTGAATCCCAGCAACCATGACAAAAGTCAACCATGGTATGAATGCGTCTCACATCTAGTTTTCTGCGGAATGTTTCCTGACAAGCTCATCAGGTCTGGCCTCTTCGAGGCGCAAGTCTCGCAAAGCCCACTTCAGCGCGCCCTCGAGTGAGCGACGACTTATCATGAGTGCACCTCTCAGCAAGGAACTGCGTGAAAAGCACAATGTAAGAGCGACTGGTTGAATTTTTCCCGGCTGGCCCGCGCCGTGCGCATCGGCGGCCAGAGTGGAAAATTTGGCTGACGCGGAAGGGCATATAGGTCCGCAGCATCCCCATTCGAAAAGACGACGAAGTCACCATCGTCCGTGGTTCCAACAAAGGCCGAGATGGCAAGGTCACCTCGGTCTACCGACTGAAGTACCTCATCCACATCGAACGTGTTTCACGCGAGAAGTCCAACGGCCAATCCGTACCGATCGGCATCCACCCTAGCAAAGTTGTCGTCACGAAACTCAAGCTTGACAAAGACCGGGAGAAGATCCTCGAAAGAATCAGCAAGGGCCGTGAGGCGCACAAGGAGACCAAGGCCAAGAAGAACGAGTAGAACAGAGCGGCAGAGTCGGTTGAACATTTTTCGGGGAATTTTCCATGGGTCAACGAGGAGAAACGAACTCCATATTCGACTGTGTCAGGCGTCGTCCTATTACTTGACGCGGCATCTCGGTCTGCTGAATGAAAAGAAAAAAAACAAAGATTTCTACACTGTTGTTCTGGCCTAGTCCAGCCCTTTCCTGATCGTTTTGCAGAATTGGCTTCCCACTCAATCATCACATCACGTGACAACCTTTGCCAGATTATCTCCTTGCCTACCTTTCTTCAGTGGTTGCTCAAGGTATACGGCTGGCGCAGAGTGACCCCAGATGCATTCTAGCTTGTGCCTTCGGGCCGACTAATCACCAAATGCATTGCTCACCGGCAGACTGTCAACGAGGATACGCTCCGATGAGTTGCAGGATTTGATGGTGAGGTACATGAACAAGCGGCCATGGAAATTCAGGTATTGACCAGGATACCAATCTGATATCCCATTTCTGTCCCGATATGAAGCCTGAGACTGAATTTTGAGCGGTAACCCGGATCATGATCTGTTTCGACCCATTGTCTGGTTATGAAAGTTACTTTACTTGCGCCTCTGCTTGGCTTCTCTTATCTTGCTAAGCCCTGATTTTGCTTTGTGGGTAAAATCTGTGAATCCGGTCTATGTCTTCTGGGACCTAGATTACCATGGCCAGGTTGTCCACCGGTATTGACTCCATTCCATCCGTCGGTCAGTCAGAGGGTTAGTCCGGTCAATCAGTATATTCCCTCATTCACGCCCTTCCGCAAGTTTAACGTCGCATTCATCGCGCCACGCTCCAGATCCAGACCAGTGACGCGGCTAATGTGCCGCTGTAGCCCTTCCTCGCCATCCTCGTGCTCGGCGTGACCTTGGTGGATCTTCTGCAGGCTGTCCCGCATGAGGAACTCATAGTAGGCCGTGGCGAAGATGGTCGCGGGCACGTTGACCAGGATCGCGATCCAGCAGTAGTTCATGTAGCTGAACGCCTCGCCGCCGAAGAAGATGGCCGCCACGATGCGCGTGCCCAGGTCCCTAGCCAGATTAGTCGAGATAGTGTTACCGCCGAAGCCCCAGACCATGGTCGCGTACGCCATGCCGATCGTGAACGGGACTGACGTCGGGCTGACGAATGGGTTGGCCGGGTCCAGACAGGCCCAGATGACGATGCCGATAAAGCTGTCAACGAAGAACTCCTCCAAGAACAAATAGCCCAAATTGTGCTGGTCCGTGTTTGGAAAGGAGCAGAGAATGCTCGCCACCCCGCCGTTATACACGCTCGTGCCATGCAATTTCAGGTCCACGGCCTTGGCCGCTTGGATCTCAGGCCAGTAGCATGCCACGACGATCATACCGGCCATGAAGGCGCCAAAGATCTGGCTGAAGATGTAGTGTGGGACTTTCTTCCATGGGAAACCCTGCCAGATGGCGAAACAGAGGGTGATGGCCGGGTTGAAATGGCCGCCGCTCGTACTCGCGCAGGTGATGATGGCGAACGCGATCCCAATGGCGAACCCCCAGCCGATCTGAAACAGGGAGCCAAAAACAGGGATCCCGACTTCAGCACCGACACCATTGGTGGTCGCGAGCGTGAAAGATGCCACGGACGCAATGCCGGGGAACACGTAGAAGAAGACGCCGGTCGCTTCGGCCATACACTCACGCAATATGCGGGGGCGTTTATGCTCAAAGTCGAGCTTTCTCTGCGTCACCGGTTTGGGAGGGACCACATGGCGGGTGACATGCCGCTGGAGGGCTTCAGAGATACCAAGCTCAATGTCGCTCGTCTGCTGACGGGCGACAACGTTAGAGTGATGTCCGTTCGGTTGGGCCTGCGACATGCTGGATCAACAGGATAGTAATGAGGCAGACACGAATCTGGGAAAAGGGGTGAGGCCGGGTGTCAGGGAAAATTTCTCTCGGGAATGGGGACGGTGGGGGAGGGAGAGATATAGACCCCAGGAAGAGAGAGAACTCCGGATGAAGACATGTTTTGCGCATCTCCTCTGTGGATCACCTCTGTTCTTCGGCCGAAAATTTGCTCTGGGTCACCGAAACGCTAGGTGCACGCTGTGAGTTGCATAAACGTGTGGATCTGTTGATCCATATTTGTCGGTCTGATATTGCGCTTCCGCCACAACGCGTCACAGATTGCATGGCCGGAGGTTACATTCTTCCATGTGTCTCATGTCTGGTTGGCTTGACATGCCGTGATTTGGGGGCCGTCAGGCTTCGAGCTTCGGTCAAGCTTCGACCGCAGCCATGACGCGAGATCTCGATTAGGAATCTGCACCGTCAGTCTCGCAACAGTCAGGCAGGTGATTTCGGAGACAGAATCGCGACGGAAGCGCCGGTGGACTGATCAGTGGGTCGTCGGGGAGTGTGTGCATTTGGCAATGTGGATAATAGAGGCGGAGAAGGGGAGAGGAGAGCAATCGGAGCAAGGCGTCATGCCAGAGGAGCCTCGGTACTTGGCCGATACAACTGAGTGGCAGACCTGGGAGTCGGGGCAAACTCATACCATGCCCCGCGGGCGCGGAGAGATGGAGGTCAAGTGCGGAGAAGCTGCATCATGATTGGATCGACATGGGGGGGGCAACAAAACACGGCAACGCAAGGCCGGTGCCCCAGTATCACACCAGGTATTGCGAGCAGATGGTGGCGCAAAGTATGTCGGCTTCCTCCCGACATTGCCGACATGTGGACGTCGTAGCAGAATTCGGTCTTTGGCCGGTTGCGAGCGCAAAGTGAGGACCGGAGGTAAGCGAGACTGCGAACGCCGAACCCACCTTTGTCAGCGGGACCGAGGAATGGAGGAGAAGAGGAGAGGAGGAGATGGAGGATGAGTGAGTGGTACGCAAGCAGTGTCCTTGAAGGCTGAATCTCTCGGATTTCAAAGCATGGCGGCGCTGCTCGCGCTTCCGCGACTATCCCTGCCGACCTCTCACCACTTTTCGATATAGGGTCTGACGTCGATCTCGTTGGTGAAGCATGTCCGGGGCTGCGTATGCAAGTACCAGTACGAGTCGGCAATCTGATAGTAGACACCACCACGTTTACTGTCAGCACCTTGTGTCCCATCTTTGGAGAAGGCGGCCGTGGTCCAGGCAGACGTACCGCTTCAGGTTTGATCTTCGCATCCGGATGATCAAACTTGTAGGCCTTGGTCCTCTCAATATCAATGACGCCGTCGATGATGGCGTGGGCGACATGAATGCCCTTGGGGCCAAACTCTCTGGCCAAGGACTGCGCCAGCGCTCTCAGGGCAAACTTGCCCGCCGCGAAGGAAGCACAGTTGGCCGACCCCCTCAGGGCCGCCGTGGCTGAGGTGAAGATGAGTGTAGGCGGATACTCCGGGGATGCGTCGACCGTGTCCAGGAGGAGGGGCAGCACTGCCTTTGCAAAGTGATAACCACCAAGTCTGAGGAACAAAGTGGGTCAGCCAAATCCAGGGAACGACACTCCGGCTCAGATGTCCTCCTGCGGTGGATGCGTACCCATTGCCTTTCCATCCCGCCTCATATTCCTCGTCGGTCAGCTCCAGGAAGGGCTTTCGCACAAAGCCTCCTCCGACGTTGTACACTGCAGCCGCCACCTTGGCCCCGCCTATTTCCTTTTTCAATTGTTCGAATGCGTTCTGCACACTCTTTCCATCGGAGACGTCGGTACTGATTCCAACAGCCTTTCCCCCTGCGGCCTCAATCTCTTTGACGAGAGGCTCGTAGTTGGCTGGGTTTCGAGCGAGAAGTGCGACCGCATACTTTTGGGCAAACCGTCGTGCCACAGACGCACCGCTTGAAGAAACGTTCGTTAGCAACAATGGCCGTCCCCATCCGCAGTCGGGATACAGGACACGTACGTGCCAGGTCCCACCCCGGCGACAATAGCCCATGCCTTTTGCGATGCCATTGCTTCCGAGCTTGAAGTAGAACGGTCGCCGAATGTGAGCTTGCGAACTTCACTACTTAGTCGGTGGTGCACAGCTGTTGTCATTCAGCTTCGGAGACGAGGATTGTCAGAAATCCAACGCGACAAGAGGGCGCTGCTCCCACATGAAGGACGTCCGCCGAATAGCGCACAGCACTCTGACGCCAGCACTCTTACGCAAGCACTCTTTGGACGCTCGCTCTCTGCAATCGACCCCCAGAATGATGTGCTCGGGCCCCTTACAAATAGCCTTGGAGCCCAGCGGGGGCTGATAAGTAATCCTTGCGCGCTTGCCCCGCAATTGGGCGAGACGGCCAGTCTGAGGGCTGCTTCAAACATTTGACCTCGTGTTGCTGAGCAAGCCTCGTTAGACCAGCGTGATGACTTTTTGCAAGGGCCGAGGCGCGAAGTACTCTGACCAACTTGATTTCACGATCCAGGACTAATGAACCAAGCAATATGAATTGGTTGATTTGTCATCCTACTATGGTATTCTAGGGCCAAGCCGAACACACGGCGCGTGTTCCCAGCTCACTTAGCCGGAGATAGGGTAGATAGCTGTGCTTATTGGTTGGAGAGCGGTATACAGTCATGCAGAGTTGTCAATGCACACCACATTGTCTCTAAACTTAGCTCACAACACAGATTGCAGAGGTCAAGCCGCCAGAGTGCAGTCACCCAAATAGATAAAAGTGGTATGTCGGTGGACGTGGGATAACGACCTCAAACGTAGCATCGTGTGAGATTAAATTCAAAGCCTCTACAACGTGGATTCTACTACCATTTGAGATATCCCTCGTACTCTGCGCAAAACGCGTGGAGCGCGTCTATGAACTTCGCAACATGACTTTCTTTGAGTTCGATATTTAGAGCCATGAACCCTCGCTGTGCCAGGTAAATACCGCTCACCAGCATGTGATGAAAGAATAATCCCTGCAGCAGTTCCCTGTCCGGTCCGGCGAAATGAATGCACATGAGGCTGCCCACACCTTTGATAAAAGCCTTGGGAGGGCAACTTGGGTGGCCCGGAACATGCATGTCGTCAGGAACAGGACTGGCAGGGACTGTGCCATGGATTCCATGTTGTTGAAAAACCTGCTCGATCTGGCCACGCATTGATTCGCCCAGGGCGTTGAGATTGTCAACAACTTCAGGAGTCAAGAAGCTGCAGCCGGCAACACCGGCAGTCATGCTGAAGACGTTGTTGTTAAAAGTGCCAGGATGTCCCAGTGTACCAGCCCGCGGGTCGTAGAGTTGCATAATGTTCTTCCGACCTCCGAACGCGCCAAAAGACATGCCCCCTCCGACCCATTTTCCCAGTGTCATCAGGTCAGGCTGTATGCCCACTTTCCAGCCTCGACCATGATATGTCAGCCGGCTAGTCATGACCTCGTCGAAGATCAGCAAGGCCTTCCTTTCGTCGGCAATCCGTCGAAGACTGGACAGGAAGTCGTGTGTAGCGGCAAAGCAGCCACCACTGCCTAACATAGGCTCGACCAAGATCGCCGCCAGGCTGTCCTTGGGCAAGGATTGGACTCTTTCTTCTGTGCCCTGGACGTCGTTGTAGGTCCCGAACACAAAGTCGTGGGGCAGATTAATGCTGGGTTTGCCTGACGGGGCATGACCAGAGATCGTGCTTCCGTGATAACCAGAGTTGAATAGCAGGATCTTTTTCTTCCCGGTATATACAAGTGCGGTAGCCAGGGCCATCATGTTGGCTTCAGTTCCCGAGTTGACAAACCGCACCTGCTCTATGGCCGGGAATCGTTCACAAACAATCTTCGCGAGTTGCTGTTCCATCTTGTTATGGCCGCCATAATTCCAACCACCGTCCAAGGCCTGTTGGATCGCGTCGCGGATGACAGGGTGATTATGACCATAGACGCCCGCCGTGTACTCGCCCAGAAAGTCAACCAAACGGTGGTTATCAACCGTGGTCAGGTAACAAGATTCTCCGGATGCTATTGTCAGTGGGAAGGGCGTCGTATGAAGAACAGTTCGCGTGTTGCCTCCAGGCATATAACGGCATGCTTCTTCATGGCTTTTCTTGGACAGCGGATGATATTGAGCATATCTCGAATGTGCCTCAGCAAGAGCAGCTTCCAGCTTCGTGGTACCTATCGGGAGAGAGCCCATGCTGGATGATGACGACGGAAAGAAACGGAAAGCTGGGTAATTGGAGACCAAACCACGCGTCGTGGGCAGAACGGGACATTCGAAGCAGACAGAGGTTTCGTCTGGTCATAGGTCTGGGTCTGATGGACTAAGTCTGATGGTCTGGGTCTGATGGTCTGGTCTGACGGTCTGGGTCTGACGGTCTGGGTCTGACGGTCTGGATCTGACAGCCTGGGTCTTATCAAGTGCTAATCTCCATCACAGGGCGTGCCAGGCGATGCTCCACGATTCGTCCGATATTCCCTTGTGTTGGCAAACAGCAGACTCAGAATAGCACAGACCCATTTGCTCCACACAACTCTCTGCCAAATACTGTCACCACACCTCGCCTTCCTCAATAGGCATTTGTGATAAACTCGATATCTGCCTGCAAGTGCTCGTTGAGTGGGTCTCTACCCCTACGACCCCACCATTATCGCGCTCTAAAGCGCTTTTCCCCGCGGCCAAGCAGACATGGCTTCTCTAACGCCGTATCTACACGATGAGCTTTTCCGGCAGACGGGTCTCAATCTTGAGATCTACTCTTCAGCAGTCTGAGGATGGGCGGAGATTTTCCGTCCACAGAGATCCAACGCAACAAGAACGATCATCCGCCGCCCACCTGAACCTCCGCTCGGACATAGCCCACAAGGCACATTCAGGTCTAGATACTAGCCGGGCCAGCACAGGTGTGATCTGGTCAGTACACTATCGCTACTAGCCTCAAAATTCCCTGGGCATTCTGACTGGCTTCAGGTGCACCGAGCAAGCTTCGAAGCATGGATTTCTGGACGAACCTCAGAAATGGGCCAACTTGGGTCAAGGGGCGCCAGAGGTAGACGACGAGATTGAAGGGTGCTTCCCTCGACCGACATCGATCCCCGTCTCGATCAATGGCCGAGAATACGGCCCGACGGCAGGCATCAAGCCTCTTCGCGCCGCGGTTGCGAAGCTCTACAATGAGCACCATCGCCAAGGCAAGGAAAGCCAGTATACGTGGGAGAACGTCTGCATCGTCCCCGGAGGAAGAGCTGGCTTGATCAGAATTGCTGCCGTCCTGGGGAATTCGTACTTGGGGTTCTTCGTTCCTGACTACACGGCCTACAACGAAATGTTGTCGTTGTTTCGGAACTTTGTTGCCATTCCGACGCCTTTATCGGCCGCCGACGGCTATCACGTCCATGCGGACAAGGTCGCTGAAGAACTGGCCCGGGGCACGTCAGTGATCCTGACGTCGAATCCCCGGAACCCCACCGGCCACGCCCTTCACCCGGATGAACTCGCCTTGATCCAGGACATCTGCCGAGACCGGGCGACCCTGATCTTTGACGAATTCTACGCCGGCTACAACTACAGCAGCAACTGCGATGGTACGACCGTGAGCGCCGCCAGCAACGTCTTGGACGTCAACCGCGATGACGTCCTGCTCATTGACGGACTGACCAAACGCTTCCGCCTGCCCGGTTGGCGCGTCGCCTGGATCGTGGGGCCTAAGGAATTCATCAACGCCCTGGCCTCATGCGGGAGCTATCTGGACGGCGGGACCAATGTGCCGTTTCAAGAAGCCGCCGTGGCCATGCTCGATCCGCCGCTCGTCAGGAAGGAGATGACCGCCCTGCAGCACCACTTCAAGATGAAGCGCGACTACGTGCTGAAGCGGCTGACCGAGATTGGCTTCAATCATGGAGACCAGTCGATTCCGGAGAGCACCTTTTATGTCTGGCTCGACCTGTCGACGCTCCACCCACGACCACCGGCCAACAGCCTGATCGACATCTCCAATGGTCTCTCTTTCTTCGACGCGCTCTTGCAAGAAAAAACCATTGTGGTTCCCGGCATCTTTTTTGACTTGAACCCTGCACGAAGACGGGACTTGTTCGACAGTCCGTGCCACCACTTTGTGAGATTGAGCTATGGCCCGAAGATGGAGGTCTTGGAGATGGGCTTGGACGCGATCGAGAGAGTGGTGAAGCGTGCGAGAGGAGACCTGGGACTGTACGACAGTGCCATTCATGACGAACCCGAGTCGCCCAAGCATTCTGCCAAAGGCCACCGTGAACGGCTGGCGTGAGATGTCTGCTGAATCTGTCTTGTCAACCGACAACACCAGGAGGTTGGAGCAACGGGGCCTGGAAGGCCTCCTGTTCTGCCTCAGGCGTATGACCAGCCGGCGACGGGCGACGGACAGGATATATGACGCATTCGTTTAGGTGATGATGAATGAGATCCGCGTTCCTGTTGGCGGTCGTCTCAAGTTCGACAGGAGACCCATGATTTCCTCAGCTTGACTCTAGATTCTAGCTACAAAGTAACTGAATAAAAGAGTATTTCTTTTATTCTTTCTTCTCCCGAATCCACCAACAAACTCAAGTCTGGCCAGTACGTTGTAAGACGGTCTAGATCGCTGTCATTGACTCGGGACGAATATAATTGAGGACACGAGAGGAGGACACGAGAGGAGGAGAGATTGGAACTTGCTGTGGAAGATTGCTGGCAGGGAAGAAAACCCGTCTAAATTGAAGAGTGCTTTTAGAGATACAGTGGATGCATTCCAATACCATGGATCAACTAAACCCGCGCATCCAACTGAACCATTTGAGGACGACATTAACATCACTCTCAACAGAGTCACCACCTGCTCCACCACCCTCCTCGATTTAGGTCAGTTATTCCCAGATATTTTAACATTGACTCCGCTGGGTACGATCTCCCCTGGACTCACAACTTGGGGAGTTTCGGCTGGGGCAAGTTGACTTTGGGAATCGAGAGGTCAAGCTCTGGTTTCCTAATGTCAGCCATCAGGCCGGTGTGGTCACATATCAGTAGTCTCACTTACAGTAAGGCCAGGGTCAAATCGCCGTGTATGCTAGCCTTGAGCTCGATTTCGATGTCCAGGTTCAGCTCGAGTCTCAGTTTCAGACCCTCTTCGTCCATCGGGTCTTTCCTTCCGCTCTTCGCGTCCACCGGTTGCATGGTCTCGATGGGTTGGGAGGGCGGCGGACCTCGCCAGGGAATCTCTCCTCGTATCATCCTGGCGTAGGTGACGGGTCCCTCCATGGACTGAGACGGTGGCTTTATTCTTTCAAAGGGTTGGGCCACGGTGATGTCTTGGGGGGCTGGGTTCTTCAACCACGGTCGTCGTTGCAGTTGTGGTTCGTCTTGTTCTTGAATGGAGGCCATTGACTGTGCTGAGGCGTTGCCGGCCTGAGCTTTGCCTTCCGCCTGTCTCTGCCTTTGATTCTGCCGCCGCCTTCGACGGGATTGTGATCGGGATCGCGATTCATAGCCTGCGTCGTCTGTTGACGTCGCCGAGAGCTCAAAATTGTTGCGAGAGGACGATTCCGGGTCAGCTTTGCCTTTCCTTGGAGTCTGCTCCGGGGTGGGAGTCTGTTGCAGCTCCGACATGATGGTAGGAGCACGCGGAAGGTATTCAAAGAGCAGAATATAGGACGAGAGACGGGTTCAGTACAGAAATGAATCGGAGACAGTGACGCATGACATCCAAGGACTTGAAGCCGCAGAAGCAAGACATTAGAACAACGACATACATCATCGGTTACCAGGATAGTGTGAGATGGCTGACTTGTTTCGCACGGTCCATCCGCGATCCCAAGAGCTGTACGACAACGGCAAGATGACGGCCACATGGAGAAAATCTAACGAGAAATCCGATCTAAATGCGCTCATTTTGCAGGATGTTCTTTGAGAGTTGCCAGGATCCTGGTATACGTAGCCTTGGAAGTGGTGTCAAATGATGTCATTCATGAGGTTGAAGGCCCTCCTCCCTTCAAGGGGTGAAGCCTTAGACATTTAACAGCCATGTATTCGTCCGCTACTTTAATCCTTTGCGTAATACTGACATGGAATATGCTTACCACGCCGCCACAACCGACAGTTGACGCCTGCATGCCACTTCATCTTTGATCTTGTTGGCTCGGCTTAATCCGCTGGAGATTGAAGATGGCCACAAGCATGCTGTCTGCATAATCCTGTTGCAAAATCCAGGGTTCTTGCTGCCACGCTCTTGGATCAACAAGCATCATATCGTGCTTGCCATTGGTCTGACGACATGTTCGTCGTTGGTCTTCAGGAACTCCACCATCCCTCTCGGCCATTCCGTCTGCCAGATCGGCGGTGCTGACGCCCGATCACCTCGGAGCAGCGACAGTGGACGTCATCGCGTTGATCAGTACATAAAGCAGAACGATGTTGGAGAGCGCCGATCATGAGTCTGACGTCGTGGTGGAGTCACACTGCGTTCCTGGCACCGGTTCCCGCTTTGCTATCACTCCAAGGCGGCAGCTCTGGCTGTATTACGTCTTGCATCTTTACAGCAGACCCTCATTTCTCCACCTCCGTTCTTCCTTCCTCAATCTGAAGTCATGTCTGAACCTGATTCCAAAAACACACAGGAGACCACTCTCGGAGGACACGCTGACGCTGCCGGATCTGCCTCTGGTGCCACCAGTCTAGGAGCCTTTGCTTCCTCGACGAAAAGTGAGGAGAGGAGAAAGCCTAAAAAACTCAGCCAAAAACGGCAAGCAACCGAGACACCACAGAAGAAAGACGCCGACGGTGAAGCCGACGCCGACGTAGACGCCCACGCAGAAAAATCCCCAGCAGAACGACAGCCGCAGCAGACCAAGATGGATCAGGAACGCCCACAGTCCCGACGGCCCAGCCGGGGTCGTGGCCGTGGATCCAGTGAGCCGCCCAGCGACACCGACAGCGCTTACCGAAGCGACGTCTCCCAGAAGGGAGGCCGACGGAACCGTAATCGCAACCGAGGAAAAGGCCAGCAGCAGCAGATGCAAGAACAACAGCAAGGAGCTGGAATTCGGGACGGCGGCAAGAGTGGCGGATCCCTTGACGCCGTCGACGAAGTGGGCGAGACCATCAACGGGGCGGTAGGCGGATCTCAAGACGTGGTGTCCAACACGGCCGGTCACGCGGTAGGCAAAACACATGAAGCGCTGGGTGGACTGGTCAGGAACAAGTCGAGGGAAGACGCCGACAAGGTGGAAGCTGAAGATCAAGTCAACGAGCAACTGCGGTTGCGGCTGGACTTGAATCTAGACATCGAGGTCCAGTTAAAGGCAAGGATCCATGGCGATTTGACGCTTGGTCTCTTGTATGTTCACGTCCATACCCACCTGCGCGACTGGCTAACTTTCTTACAGGAACTAGGACCTGAACAACGGTGGATCAACTCCACATGACAATCTCGTTCTCGCCGAGAGGCTGTACCCTGCCTTGTAGAGAGGAGGTGGTCCGGCACATCTGCCAGTTGCGGAGAAAATGGTTCCCCACGTGACCGCGTTCGTGCGTGTGAAAAAGTTCACTGCTCTTCAACTATCAATCTATCATTCGAACTACATGCCTCTTGCGGCTGAGCGTTGCTACGGATGCTATGTCGTCGGTGTCTTCTGCGCTTGAAGGTCACTCCACGTAGCATTCACCACCCTTCCACGCCATGTGCCACGCTTCAGTTCCCTCCCTTCACCCACCCTGGTCGCCGCACAGTCTCAGTCGCCAGTTCAGAGCTCGACCGATGGGGCCCAACGCGCAAACGTTCGATTACTAGTTCGGACACCATATATGCGTTATCTTCTGCACCTGGACGCGCTGCTATTGCCGTGATTCGAATATCTGGGTCTGCCTGCCTTGATGTCTACCATGGACTTTGCCCCAACCGACCGCTGCCACATTCTCGCACCGCTACTCTCCGACGGCTCTACGATCCCCACTCGCCCGAACCGACCAGTCGTCGCATTCTCGACAGTGGCGCACTGGTTTTGTATTTTCCTGCTCCCAACACCGTGACCGGGGAGGACATCCTTGAACTTCACGTCCACGGCGGCCCCGCCATCGTCAGGTCCGTTCTTGAAGCGATTCCTCGATGTCCATCGAGTCGATTGGGTGGAAGCAACCATGTCAACGTGATCCGCCCCGCAGAAGCGGGCGAGTTCACCAAGAGAGCATTCTACAATGGAAGATTGGACTTGACACAAGCGGAAGCTCTGGGCGACACTCTCGCTGCCGAGACGGAACAGCAGAGACGACTGGCCATCAGCGGCTCTGCCAACGGTCTGGCCGAGAGATATGAACGATGGCGTGCGATGTTGCTGCACGCTCGCGGCGAGCTGGAAGCATTGATTGACTTTTCTGAGGATCAGCATTTTGACGAGTCGCCGTTGGAATTTATGGAGTCCGTATCGGACCAAGTCCGCGCCCTGAAGAGACAAATCGAGCTGCACGTCCAGAACGCCTCCAAGGGCGAGATGCTGCGCCACGGCATCAGTATTGCTCTTCTCGGCGCGCCAAATGCCGGGAAAAGCTCGCTGCTCAATCAGATTGTCGGTCGAGAAGCGGCCATCGTGAGTGCTGAAGAGGGCACCACGCGCGACATTGTCGATGTCACCGTCGACATCGGAGGATGGCTTTGCAGATTGGGAGACATGGCCGGACTGCGCAGAGGCCCGAGTGCTGGCGCTGCCGGTGCGGCGGTCGGCTCGGTTGAGCGCGAAGGGATCCGCCGTGCGCGGGAGAGGGCCTTGCAGTCGGATGTCGTCGTCGCCCTCCTGTCCATTGACGTGCACGATGACGGAACGTGTGGCGTCCCCATCAACACCGAAGTGCTGGACGCTGTGGGCGAGTGCCAGGCCGCCGGGAAAGCCATCCTCATTGCCGTCAACAAGGCTGATTTGCTCCAGCCATCGGCGGGGGAGAGACGTCTGCCGGCACTTCAAAGAGTTTGTGACAGTTTTCCATCCGTCCCTCGCGAACGGATCTTTGTCCTTTCGTGCAAAGATGCCGACACCTCGACGGCCACGACGCATCCCGATCCTGGTGGCATACAGTCATTTTTGGCCGGTCTCACGAGAACATTCGGAGAAATAACAGCAGCTTCGACCGCGGATGATGCAGCCTTGCCACCCATCCCACAGGCTCAGTCGTATTGGAGCGCGTCATTGGCCATCACCCATCGTCAAAGCCAATACCTACAACAGTGCTTGCGACACCTGGACGATTTTTTGGCCCAATCGTCGCCGATGGGACTCGAGAGCGGATCCGTGGTGGACACTGACCACCATGAAGACATGATCGGCATTGCCCGTCATAGCAAGTCGCCGCTGGAGCGCGAAGTAGACATCGTCACGGCCGCGGAGCACCTACGGTTCGCTGCCGTCTGTCTGGGGAAGATCACCGGCCGGGGCGAGGGAGGAGACGTGGAAGACGTGCTGGGAGTGGTCTTTGAAAAGTAAGCCTACACCTCTCTTATTGGTCAAGATGGGAGAACCAGCACCTTGAATTGGTATGCTTCATGATTCTTGTTCTGTCTATGTGTTTTTATGCTGCATTAACCTCATCACCGCGTCTCTCAGAGATCTGTGGTGAAGCGGCATCTGTGCGCTGTTCTCGGATATGTTTGTTTGTCCTGTGGTCCATGTCCAAGGCTCAGCCTTGTCGTTGATCCTGGGGTATCTTTGTCCTGAAACTCCGACGTCAAGATCTCTTTTTGCAGAAACGTCGCCAAGATGCATGAATTTCGATCGAAGGTCCAGCCTATCCTGCTCTCAGAGCCCGTCCAATTCTCCCGTTTCCCCTGAACGCCTGACAATGCCGCTTGCTGAAAGAGTAATGATCAAAACGCTGAATGCTGACGATTGGTGAGACAGATTTTGTGTTGGCAAATGAGGTCCAAGCTGCTCCTCCCGAGGCAGCCAGGTGGTTGAAGCCCGTTCTGGCACCGGTGGAACCCAGTCGTCGGTCGGAGGATTTCGTCGGCGCCACATGCTGAAAGAATGGTCGGATGTGGCGCGGTGGGGTTTTTGGGCCTGGTCAACAGGTACAAGTCGTCACCCACACTCGACGGCATCGACTCGACGGCATCGACTCGACGGCATCGACTCGACGGCATCGACTCAGTTGTATCCTCCACGACCCTGGACGGCTTGCTGTCGGTTGTACCCGCCTCGACCTTGGGCCAGTCGGTTGTATCCACCTCGGCCCTGCTTGTTGTAACCGCCACGACCCTTTTGAGGCATGGGGGCTGCCGGGGTGTTGTAACCGCCTCGTCCGATGGCCATTTGGAGGGTGATGGCTGGTGCTGCTGGAACGAGAAGCACAAGAGAATGAATAGCGACCGCGGTGGGGGCGGCTGACAGCAGATTGGAGGATGGTCGTCGAGAGGAAAGTGTAAAGAAATATGACAATAACGAAATCAAGAAACTCGCTTTGGCTGGTGCTTTTCCGGCTGGAATTGGAGATAAAGAATGTGATGTCGTTGGCGTAGTCGTAGCAGTGAGGGCAGTAGTGGTGGCAGTCTAGTTGCTGAAGAAAGGAAAGTAACCGACGACAGAAAGGAAACACAGCAAGGAAACTCGTGAGGGACAGTGGGAGTTGGCTGGAGGTGGAGCGATTGTGTGATCTGGATCTGTCTTTGGGACGCCAGATGTCCATCTATATACTGATCTTCGGAAGAGAGATCTGACACCGATCGCAGTAGGGTAGTCCCCATCAGGAAGGGGTATTCGGCCGCAGACAAGGGGCGCAAGTCTCGACTGGGTAAACTTGGGGGCTGAAGAAAGAGCGCGGTGGAGAGCATGCACAGTCCACAATCCACACAGTAAGCGTCATCGGCCAGGGCTGCTGCGATGGACTTTTGCAACATTTGGAAGCCAAGTCACAGGGCGGCGAGGCACTGCGTTGCATGCTTCCCACGCTACCATGCGCCGGCGACTGCTAAATTGAACGCTCCAATGATCCAGGGTGAAGGCCTGCAGTAGAAGATTCGTCAACTTACAAAGATCCCTGAACCCAGCATCGCCTCGTAGGGCTGCATTGTTTTCCACAAAAGCCCACTCGAAGCAGTCTAGCTGTGCCTCAGTGCTGACTTTCAGTGCCATGCTAGGCCACCTAATGCCCGTTCGGGTCTGGCGTTGGAGGCGCAGGCTCGCTGGTCAACAAGGCAAGTGGTCGAGGAGACCCATGGAAAGTGGCAACAGTGGCGCTTCATCCCTCGCCCTCGCTTCGCTCCCCCAATGATGGATGATCTGAGACGTTTGGTCGAGGTCGTCTGGCCACCTCACGCGCATCAACTAGTCCGTCACATGTTTGATGCCATTCTTCCATCAAGGAGTCGAATCCATACCGTCGGTTGCATGCATGGTCCCACGTGCTGATCGTCCGCGCTGCCCCGCCAGATCCATGCACCAAAGTCTCCGATTCTAAGAATACGAAAGCTCACCTGCATGATGACTGACGGCGCATAACCAAAAGGTCGGTCGACCTCGGATGATCTTCATGCTGAATGTCAGCACCACGTTTTCTGTACACCTGCAGATGGGCGAGGCCCGCGTTGCACGTGCAGGAGTGGTATGGCACCTGGCCCTGTGTCGGTGAAGAACTGAGGCTGAAGGCTGTGTAGCATCAATGCTGATGGAGGACGGCCAGCCAAGAAGTCTGGGCCTCTGACTGCAGCCTCAGGATTGGATCGCCTTTTCACACACAAGAGATTTTTTTTTCAGCACGCCCACGCCGATGGGTTGGGCGTCCTCCTATCTTCAGCAAGGCAGACTCGTTTGCTTCCTGTCCGCTACTCGGTTGTTTTCACTGGCGGATGATGTTCAACGTTGATTCCGTTGTGGCCTCTGCCTCTGCTCTCTCACCAGTCCAGAATAGCAGGAACCACAATGAGCCTGAAAATAGAACCACGCTAGCCGTCTCAGGACAACGGCATTTTCCGTCCAACGTCCTCGCAAATGCACCTTGCTGACTACTGCTTCATGTATCCTCGACTTACCATCTCCTTCCTCACTGAATAACAGCATGTTGAGGTCGTTGGTTCTCATGTGCGCAAGGGTGTTACAGCCGTACATGTCAGCGACTTGTCATCGGGCGCGGTTCATGCAGATGGTCACGCGCGTCAAAGTGAGGACCATTCACACAACCAGAGCAGTTTGACCAGTATTGCCATGTCTGCTCTTGGGATTTCTAGGGACGATTCGGATCATTTTTGTCAGTCAAACTCGAGCGCTTCAAACACTGCACAGGATTATGAATAAAGATTATCAAACACTACACCCTTACGATGTCAACCGACCCATATCGAGGCCTCGAATCGAGAATCGCCAATGGGAGCTACAACAGTTCCCGCTTCCCAGTCTCACTGGCATCGTCTAGACAAGACATGAATGCGGAAATCACGAGGACAAGGCCTTTCTGTCTCGGTGATGTGACGCTCAGTATGACAGATCTGGATGTGATATAGTGTGCGTGAGCACGTACAGCCACAGGGCCGGAGCTGAAGCATGATGTGTCGCGAGCTGCGCGCCAGGCTGCCCGTCCAGTGTATAATGAGAAGCGAACGCGCAGGCGCAAAGGGTACAGCGTTACAGACATTGGAGGCAATGTCATGACGCAGACATGGCGAAGTGCGGGAGTCGGGAGGAATTGGGAAGGAGTAGACGTCGTCTGCTGTTTCGGCCAGTTTACCGTGACACATGTCTTGCATTGACCCGGTCATGTTGTAGTCGGTGGAACTGGACTGAGACTGGATTGATTGAGCGCGCTGCGTGGAGATGGCCTTTCTATGTGGAATGATCGAGGTTTGACTTGCTTTGATAGAGCAAGCTTGCAGGGCCAAGTCTGAAAGGCAAAGGCCAGAATCAGGTTCCATGGCGATGGACAAAACAACACCCCTAATCATAGTACGTAGCCAATCTTGATCAACTGCCGTGGTGGCGTCCTTGATGGTTCATCAGCGGGCATGTTCGTGTTGACCACGCCTCGGTCTAGTCATTCGAAGCAGTAAGCACCCACTCGTATATACACATTCATATCTATAATGTATATAATGCGAAAAGAAATGCCGCTCATATGAGTCCAAAAGCAGCGGGTGCACATCACATCCCCGACGCATGCGACAAGGTCGTGGTCAGCACCGCCAGGCCTGGACCCAACCGAGAGGCATCGCCGTTGAGGCTTTCGTCGCTACCTTCATTCGCATCAACTAGAGGGCCACTGCTCGTCACCGTGGCTGTCGCCGTCGGCACGTCGCCATCAACTTCGGCCGGAGTCGGTGGCCTCTCTTCGTTTTCATGCGTGTCGACATTTCCTGCTTCCAGGTTTCCGCTCCTCTTCTCCTTACTCTCCTCTCGGGCGTGTTCTCGTGCCAACCTGGCCTGCCTCCACCCCATTCCCCAGAAATAGACGGACCACAACATCGGACTGGTGACGACGAGGACGAGGGTCAAGAAGGTAAAGGTCCAGCCCCGGCCCATCGCATCCAGCATTGGCGCGATCACACCGGTTGCGCCGGCGCCCAGGAGACATCGGGCCAGGTTATTGGCCGCGGTCGCGGTCGCCGGGCTTTGTGGATAGAAATCAATCAAGAGCGTATTGGTCACGTTGAACGCGACGCTCATGCAGAAACTGCTGAAGAACAGGACGACCAGAACGGGGGCCAGGGGCCCGTTGATGTCAATGAGCCAGCCGAACACGCACACGAGACCGGCTGCCATATAGCTGGCAGGAATCGCGAGTTGCAATCGTGCTTTCTCGATGGGGAAATTACGCAGGTCTTGGTTGCGCCCTTTCCGGATCTTGATCCCGAGTTTCCGGCAGAAGCGGGCATAGTTGCGGTCCAGCAATTGGCCGTTGGTCAGCGCGGCGCACATGGAGCCGAAGCCAAAAGGGATGTAGCAGAGGCCGATCTGAAGGTCATTATAGTGATAGATCTCGGCGAACTGGGACGGGATGGCCGCGGTGACATCGTAGAAGGCGGCGAAGAGGAAGGCGTTGTAAAACAACAGTAACGCGTTCTCTTTATCGAAGATGATGCGAAGGGAGGAGAGCGGATTGGGAAACCGGATCTTCCGTTTACGTTTGGGTGCGAAGTCGGCCCGTGTGCTGCTTCGAGAGAGACGGTCTCCACCTTCTGCACGGCTCTTGCGGAGGGCGAGATAACTCATCAACGACATATTCCACCCTTTTGGAGGGATGGAGCCATTGCCCACTTGGCTTCGAGCTGGGTGGAGAAAAGGTCAGCGATCGGTATTTCGAACCCATCTGGGACGTACCGGTTTCTGGGAAGAAGATGGCGAATATGACCAGGAAAGCGGCCGACAAGATCAGGAGAAACCAAAAGATGGATCGCCACCCGAGGAACTGTGAGAGGACGCCCCCGAGCACGGGTCCGATGGCAGGACCGAGCAGAGAGCCCGCAAAGGTGAAGCCGATGTACCGGCCACGTTCTGCGGCAGTGGCGATGTCGGACACGACCGCGCTGGCCATGGCAATGGTCCCGCTGCTCCCTGAACTTTGCACGCATCGGAGGACGAAGAGGGCGCCATAGGAGTTTTGCAATGCCAGACCAAGGTTGGCGGCAAAGTAGATGATGAAACATACTGTGGCCACCGGCCGGGTTAATAGCCGTTCAGCCTCGAGACGGGGAACTTACCAGCATATGCCGGGCGCCGACCGGTGGCATCTGCCAAATCGCCAATAAAGGCCGGGGCCAGGCCCTGGAAAATCTGTCACAGGAGGCCAGTCAGTCAGTATCCAGAGGTCCAAGCGAGAGGCCACTACCATGTACGACGTCAAGGTCAGATTGATCATCCCATTTGATACGTGCAAATCTCGGGACAACGAGTTCAACGCGGGAAAATAGATCTGGCCCGAGACGGGAGAAAAGAAGCCGGCCCAGGAGGCCATGAAGACGATGAATCTCTTTTGGTTGGGGGTGAAGACCGAATACACAGGACCCAAATGGGACACGGTGGGGGTTTGGGTGACCTCAGCGCATGGAGCATTGTCCTGCGCAGTGGGGATCCTCTCGAGAGAGCCATATTCGCTGGCCGGGCTGTTGTTCACCGAGGGACTGGATAGATGGGAGCGCTGACTCGTCTCAGCGGATACAAAAGGTGGTGGCGACGGCAGCGGCGACGGCGGCGACGCTGCCGTCTTCTGTGGCTTCTCGTCGATGTCTTGGTCGCTCCCGTGTGCTGTGGTGGACGGCAGTGAAGAGGGTGTGTGCTCTGGTTGCTCTGACATGGGGAAAACCACGGGACTCCCCTCGTGACCGCTTTCGCAATTGGATCGCTCAGACAGGCTCTTGGCTCGCGGCCGAAAGAAGGGGGAGGCCTGATGCGGTCAGCCAAGGTCTGGTGCAGGGCAAAGATGACGGTAAAATCTATAGAAGATGAAAGCCCCAGCGACATCGCCGACGGGTGATTAAGGATGGCCAAGGTCGACTGAGGAATCCACTACACGGACTATATAGTAGATAGCAGGTAGGGCCACTGGTGAAGACATTGTCCTCGACACTCCAACACTACTGGCCTCTGGATGTTGCAATCCGGTCAGTGGCCGGCGGCGTATTGACGGCAAAGATACCGAGCTGCAGATGCTACCAATGCAGGAGTAACGTGAAATGACTGTGTCTTTTCAGTCATCTTCGCCTCCACACCGTCCTTTCTGTGCCGTCACAGCCGGGCGCGTCATTGTCGTTCCCTACCGTGGCTTTGCCCTACCGATGCGGAGTTTGGCAACCTCGTCTTGTCGTCCACACACTCTGACCTACAGTCTTGCGCCGCGCACTGTCGCTTCGCCCAACATTTGACAATGCCATGAATGCAGAAGTCTCGCCATGCCTCGACCACCTCGTCCCCTGCGTCGTCTCCACCATCCTCAACCCAGTCGACGTCCTCGGCTGAGACGGGGCTGACCTTTTATCCCGCCTACTGCAACAGAGCGTCGCCCACTTGGTTCACCTGGGTCAAAATCACCGCCCACGATGTCCATCATGTCCTGCAATCTCGGCCAGGATACACCAACACCGCCGGAACCAATGTCCGCGGGGGCAATGAGCATCACCCCCCGGCCTTGCCACTCTTCTACCTCAACCACCCGATCCAGTTTGTGCAGGTCGTTGGCGTCGTCGTTAACTTCGAAGACTACTTTGAAAAGTTCTGGCTCTTCACTCTGGACGACAGCAGCGGCGCCACCATCGATGTCACTTGCCGCAAGCCCGTGGTGAAGAAAAGCGAGGCCGCCAACACACAGGACATGATATCTGCCAAAACTGACCATGACAGTGAGGAAGATCGTGATCTCGCCAGCCTCCACGCCCTCCTGCCCACCCTCGCCATCGGTACCGTCGTCCAAGCCAAAGGCACCGTGACGACGTTCCGTTCCACACGCCAACTGCATCTCATCCGCCTCTCTCTGGTCCGGACGAGCACCGACGAACTCCAGCTTATCTCATCTCGCACCAAGTTCCTCGCCAGCACGCTCTCGAAACCATGGGTCGTCCCACCTTCCGTCCAAACGCGCCTGCTCAAAGAAGCACAGGGTGAAATTGAAAACCAGAGTGCCAGGGCGAAACGATACCAGCTGCGCCAGGTCAAGAAGCGGGCCTGGGAATCACGGCATGCACGTGAAATCGCTGAGGAATACGCGCGCGAAGAGGCTGAGAGACACAAAGCCGCTGAGATGGCGCGGAGGGCGGGCGAAGCTCTGAAACAGAAATGGAACAGAAGAGAAAAACAGCGCGCTGGTGACGGTAATCTGGACGTGCTCACAAGCAAGTGATGACACGGTGCATTGTTCAGCGAGTCAGGCCTTGAGCTATATTCTCCATTCCTGATCCGTTTCACTTCATCCCCCAGCTGAGCGAGTTCGTTGGACTGACAGAATGACTGCAAGTGGAAGGAGCGGCATCAGTACCATTGAAAATTGAATAATTAACTGACTCGCCATGGGAACAATTCAACCCCTCATTCCAGTTGCTTTTGCCCCCCAGCTACCACTACAGCTCTCCTGATCTCAATCAGTGCTGCCAGCCTGCAATGCCATCCCATTCCATGCACAAAAGAAAAAAAAGACTGAGCTTCTCATGCTTGTCACTTTGCACGCTCTCTTTGGTCTAACAATGCGGACATGCTGACCTGCTGACCCCCTGACCTGCTTCCTTTATATGCGTCTCTACCCAGCTTTGCTTCACGCCTCCGCTCTCCTGTCCCACTTCAAACCCCAGATCCTGCTGCCCAAGTGAGAAAGGCGAGTTGGGAGGGAGGTCGATCATCATCGATCAGTCAATGGATTCAATTGTTTCAAAATGCGTGTATAAAGACATTCTAGCGCTCTCGAGTAGAGAGGGAAAGTTGAACCCTGAAGAAAAATCTTTTTGGCCTGCCGGCAAACAGGGCAAAATGCAAACAGGTGGCCTCGCAGGCCGGGTATCAATGCACATCTCCCACCTCCCCACAAGCGGCCGTCAATATTAATTATTCGAATCGCATTATGTTGTACATGCCTGGGATCGTCGAGATCACTGTCCAGTTTTGGCTGGTGACCTTGACCGTTCTCGTTCGACGGCGGGCCGCGACGTTTGTGAGGGAGGGGAGGCCGGATTTGACGGCGGTGATGCTGGGCCGTCATTCTCGAGAGCTGCGAGAGCACTGACACCAATGAGTTAGCTCACATGAAGCGACCTCCCATTCGTCGGAGCCTACCTGAATGCATTGATGCTGGACTCATCTTTCTTCTCCTTTTCCTTTCCGGCGGGAGGGGTGCCGGTGCGGCTGCTGGAATTGCTGTCGTCTCCACGCGCCAGCAACCCGCCCGGTCCCAGGCCACGGCGACCGCTGTTGGTACGTCCGCCGAGTAAGCTCGGGGGTCCCAACGAAGCCGGACCAGTGGAGCTGGGATTGCGAGCACTGCGGGCTCCCAGCCGGCGCAAGTCGTCGGTTCCCACGCGATTGGAGGTATCTGGAGGCGGGATCTGTCCGTACCCGCTAAAGCTGCGAGCATCACCTCTCCCCATCGGTAAGTGACCCCCACGGCTGCCACGACCGGTCTGGCTTGCCAGTCGCCTGAGTTCGTCCTCCCGATGTTTCCGTTCGGCCTCGGCGTGGATCTCTTGGATCGTCTTGGGTCCCTTGTCGTCTTCCTTGGAGACCCAACCCTTCCTCCGCAGATCGACGATATCCATGAGCATGAACTTGAGTCGACTGGGCAATTCAGGGTTCGCAATGATCTGGTTGATCCTCTCAAAGTAGAGGTCCATTCGCCCTTGGGCTTTGCTCTCCGAGCTGTCGAGCTGTTTCCCGATGGTCCGGAGCAAGCTGGTCAAGCTTTCGACTTCGGCCTCATCTGGGGTCCCCTCATAGTCCAGCAGCTTCTTCACGCACTCGTGCATGATCCGCTCCGTCAACATCGAAAGCTTGAACAACTCTCCAATGAACTTGACGAGACCGAGGCCGCGTCGCTTCGCCGCGGCGGCCACGTAGTATTCGTCAGACATCATGGCCGCCTCTTCGGTCTCACCCTCCTTCCGCGGCAAGTTGACCTTCCAACCGCGTTCGAATTCCTCTTGGCAGCGATTGAGGAGGTATTTCCGGAACAGGTTGCCCCCGGTGACGACGTGGCCATTCTTGTCTTTGATGTTTTCGTCTTTGATATCCGGGCTCATGCTCTCCAGCATTCTCCGGCAAAACGCGGCATACATCGGCGCCCAGTGGGCTTCGTCCGTCGCCTTTTCGAACGTGAGCTGGATCACCTGTCGTAATGTCCGGCCGTCGCTCTCGTGTTTCGACTGTGCGGCAATCTCCAAGATCTGTTCCGCGATTTTGTCGAATTTCTCGGGCGTCATCTTGTTGAGAGCGGCTTTGACTTTGCGCTGCACGACGTCTGGTTCCATCAAACCATCGCCGCCGACGGGAGGACCTTGGACGAGACCTTGGACGAGACTCCGTGGCTTCCACCCAGTGGCCGACACCTCGAGGGCGCCAATGGACATACCGGCGGTCAGAGGCATCGACTTGTTTTCCTCCGCCACCATTTTGGAGCTTTGCTTCGAACGCTTGCTTTCGGCACGAGATCCGCCTCGACTGGCGCCGCCCACGCGAGGAGAACCGGGAATGGCTCCCAGAGGGTTATTGGAAGGAGTGCGTCCCATGGCCGGGGCCATCTGTCCCGGTCGGCCAAACTGGGCGAATGGATTTCCCGTCATGGCCCCGCCGCTTCTCATGGCCGCATTCGAAGCCGCAAAGCGTTGTTCCGACGTTGTCCCTGGTGGGAGCGGAGGCCGTGCTCCGCCAAAGGCACCCATGGGACCAAACGTGTTGGGAACCGGAGGCCCACGAGCAGACGCGCTCCGAGCGCCCATGCCGGAAGGAGTGCGTGCCGTCGATGGTCGTGCGGACGAATCGCCGTCGCCGAGAGCATCCCTGATCCGGGCGTCCCAGTCGAGGGAAGGCTTCTCTTTAAAGACGCTCTGGAACTGCAGCAGGAACTCCTTGTCGTACTTGAATCTCCGATCGGCTGGCGCGTTGGCGTTCAGCGCCGGGTTGGGGGAAGCCACATCAGGGGGATAGGTGACCTTGGACAGGTCCTCGAGTTTCTTTGCCGACTGCAAAGCTTTCAGAGTCGCACTCGGCTCCGGTGGCTCCACGGGCTTCTTGGTATCCAGCGTGAGTTCAGCGGCCTTTCCTCGTTTGCCAGTGCCCGTGCCGACGCCCCGTGCTGGAGGAGGCATGGAAACGTCTGACACGGGCGTCGCCGTCCCGCTCTCCACGGGCGTCGCGGCCGGACTCTCCACCGAGGCCGGTGTACCAGCTGCGCCAGCTTTGAGCTCAGCAAACATCCGCTTGGCCGCTTCGTCACCTGGGCCGCCCGTTGTTCTGTCTTTTTCTCGGGCCAGTTCCTCTTCTTCAGCCTTGCGCTCCATCTCCTTCATGTTCGCCTCGTAAGCGGCGGTTTCTTCCTCCTCCTTTTTTCGCTGCGCTTCCTTCTCGGCTGCCTTTTTCTTCCGGTATTCCTCCTCCAGCCGGGCTTCTTCAGCCTCCTTGGCCGCGAATTCGGCCTCGATGGCATCGAAGTCGATCTCTTCCTCGTCCGCTTTCACCGCGGCCGCGGTTGGCTCCTGTTTAGACTCCGCTTCAGTCTTGGCCTTTTCCTCTGCCTTTTGAGCTTCGGCCTTTCGAGCTTCGGCCTTTCGAGCTTCAGCCTCTCGAGCTTCGGCCTCTCGAGCTTCGGCCTCTCGAGCTTCAGCCTCTCGAGCTTCGGCTTCTTGGCGCTCCTTCTCTAGTGCTTCTGCTCTGGCTTTGGCCTCAGCGACTTCACGCTCGGCGGCCTCGGCGGCCTCCTTGTCCATCTGGGCCTTCTGCTCCGCCTCCTCCTTTTCCCGCTTGAGCTTGGCCTCGTCTTCGGCAATCTTCTTCGCGACAGCCTCCTGCATGGCTCTCTTCTTCTCCTCTTCGCTTTTGACGCCGACGCTGTCGGTGCGGGTGCGAGTATTGTCGGCGGCACTCCCCGTTCGGCTCGGGGGGGTCGGGGCCGAGGGTGTAGAAGCTGCGGTGGCGACGACGGGGGTCGGGTTGGCGGGGGAAGCGGGAGGTTTGAAAGATATGACCTCGCCCGCGGAGTTCTTGATCGTGACGGCCGCGCTCTTCTTCGCAGGGATTGTATAATTGGGCTTCTGAGTTGAGATGCTGGGTGTTCGAGCGGTCGGATGAGAAGGTGCAGGAGTGTTTATGGCTGGGGTGTGAGACTGTTGACCGATGCTGGATCCAGGTCTATCCGGAGCGGACATCTGAGAAGACTGCCTCGACATGGATGTTGGAGGCTGACCCTGGTTGCTGTAAGTCGGCTGCATATGGGTCGTATAGCCGCCTTGTTGGAAGGGCGGTCGCGGTGACTGCGGCGGCATATAGCTGGGATATTGAGCTTGCATCGCCGGGGTGCCGTAGTACTGTTGATTGTACATGATTTGAATACTCGGGTCAGCTTGGGTGGGGATACCGAAGCCCTGCGCCTTCTGCGTCAGAAAACGTTCAAAATAGCCACTCTCGGGAGACAGATCTGGGTAGGGAAAGAGAACGGAGGGGGGCAGGGGTGATGCAAGATCTGGGCAGTGATGGTCGTCCAAGGCGGGATCTTTGCTGGACCAGCCGTCGTCGAGACCACCTCTACCGGGGCGTGTACCGCGACCACGGTTTGGGCCTCTCGTCGGCGGGCCTCTCGCCGCTTCACGGGGGGAAGAAAATGGGTGGTTCTTTACTTGATGGGGTCCCATGAAATATCCATTGGGTTGTCCTTGCATTCCGGGCATCATATGCATCGTGTTCATCTGCGGCGTCCCCGGGGTGGCGTTCATCATCGCTGGGCTGCGCGTCCCGATGCCCGGCGATCCTTGGTACGGCATTTGCTGTCCTCGACCTTGATAACCGGGCTGCATGCCGCGACCGCTGGGGGCCGGACGGAACGTCTGGTGAGGCGAATATGACATGGGCTGTTGGTACGGACCAGGATAGCCGCGGCCACGCCCGCCCTGGGCAGGATAACCGCCTCGACCGGGGCCGGTCGGCAGAGGCGGGTTGCCCACATCGCTGTGGATGGACTGCGACGAGCCGCGCCTCATGTGCTCTTGCTGAGGACCGAATTGTAAATTCGACAGGGGTCGCACCAGTCCCTGGTCATGTTAGCACAGGACGGTGGGGGACAAGGAATGGATCACATACGCTGGGATCGCTCGGGTCGGCGCCCGTCTGTCCAAAGGTGACCCCATTTCCCTGTCCTTGGAAGGACGATGGCGGACGGCCGCCGCTCAAGGCCAGAGGCTGAGGGATGGGCGAAGGAGAGTTCGAGGGAGAGGAAGCCTTGGGGTTCAGCTGATTCACACTGAGGTTAGATGAGTTGTGGTGTGCCAAAGCGGCCGGTGTCCCCGGATTGGACGCTGGCAGAGAGCCAAACTGGATATTGCCAGCTTTATTTTGAGCACCGCCGATGGCGCCTCCGTTTGCCGTGAAGCCGGTGGCGCCGGCCGGGGTGACCGTCATGGATGGCTTGCGAGTGTGGTCGGCCGGGAGAGAGACGCTGCCATTGACCGCAGGGATGGCAGGAATGGTCGGATTTCGTCCGTTTACGGAGTCGCTGGGACCGTGTGTCGGCGGAGCGCCTCCAACTGCTGCAGACATGTTGTGAGGCGCAGATGCATTGGGTGCTGAGAACGAGGGTTTCGATGCTGCTGGGAGCGAAGATCGACCAGGCACAGCCAAGTTCGACCCGGTCGCGGCCTGCGGGAGTCGTGCGCCGATTGCAGACGCAGGACCTGGAGAACGGTTCGTCGGTGCGGTCTGAAGTGCGGAGGTCATCAGATGTGATGAAGGACCTTAGGCAGCAATGCCGTCGTGGGCAACGTTGGCGACGGGCGGCACAACCAAGAGGTGACAAATAACCGTCTCTCTTGAACGATGAGCCTGAGCCTGCAGGTAGCCAACTGATGAGAAGGGGAGGAAACCACGAAGCGGCGGCGACTGTCTCGAATGAACGGAAGCCGCTCTGATGCTGGTTGCTGGTGGTGATGAAGTAAGGTTTACCACCTCTGGGAGTGGAGATTTCGCAAGCAGTCCGGCGATTGAGATCCGGGCTGTGGCGAAAGAAGGGGACCCTGAAGGAGGGTTATGGGTACGACAACGGAGGAGTTGACGGTACCAAGAAAGCCTCACACGACGGCGAGGCGCAACAAGTAGATCAAGTGTGTGATATCTACACAGGTGTAGCAGGAGCAGCACCGCCCGAAGAAATTTTGGAAGAAAGGAGGAGCCAGGCGTGCCAAGGCGCAGGCGGGCCTCCCGACTGCCAGCCAACGCAAAAAAATGAGGCCACAGAGAGACCAGGAACCACCAGACTTGGAAGTCAAATCAGTCTCCATCCCACGCCCATTCATTTCATCGTCAATCGCCCTACATTTGAAAGGGACGACATCAAAATGACTCACCCAGGCCTTCCTTTTACAATTGTTGGTCGCAGTACAGCAGCCACTCGACCGTTCACCCGTGGCGCCTGGGCCATGTCTGACGAGACCACCACAAATCCCCCCTGTCAGATTGGTCGCCGAAAGGCCGCCTTGTTTCTTTATTTCCGTCTGCCCCGTCGTTCCCTCGACGTTTCCATCAGTGGCACCCACGGAAGGACTCGCCCAAGGAGCAAACCGGTGGCCAACCGGTTAGCTGATGTCCACCCCAATTCCTTGCAAAGATCACGCCATGACGCGAAAGGGCTGGCATTGATACACGTTCATGCCTCCCATCATGGATTAATCATCCCACCAGTTGTCCGCGGCGGCTGCGTGTAGGATCGCCATGTCCCAGGCCTAACGTAGTTCTTCGCCTCTTCGCCCCGAGTTCTAGTGCCTCGCTTCGTTGCGTGATATCACATGCAACTCGCGCTGAAGGCGCCCACCCTCCAGCGGCCACTGGTCTTGGAGGGCCGTGCCGTGTGGGTTGACTGTGTGAGTTTATCTCTGCTGACCATTTTTGCCGCCAAAGGTAACCATTAATGTCTCTGTACCTGTGAAAAGGCCGAACGGTGCGGAAATATGCACGGGCCACAATTCCACGGTAAATTGTTACAAATTGTATCTTACAGCTTATATCAACCGCAAGCAGCGAGCATACAGAGAACCATTTGGCGCAGCCCAATCTTTAATCTGTAAGTTACCACTACTACTACAGCAACTTATCTACAGCATTTTCCAATCCCCAAATTAGCCGAAAGTCGACATCTGATGTACCAGCGCAGTGTTCAGCGACCCAAGTCCCGGCTTGCCCATCTGCATTATAATGTCCCCCAGGTCCGTCGGCGTCACAATCTCCCAAATAGCGCCCTCAATCGGGTCCGAGAGGTAGTACTTGCTGCCAGACTGAACCATGGACATGCAGTTGCCGGACTCTGGGGTGCCACCCATGATCGGTTGGGGCGATTTCAGGCCGTAGGCTTTGGCCATCTCCTTGCCGTAGTCAATCTTCTCTTTGTCTGTTGTCCAACCCTTTGGTGGAATTATCTTGGATCACAGTCAGCAGAATAAACCTGGTATCTGGTCACGGAGAGCACGCACAGTAGTATTGCTAGGCAGAGAGCCAGGTGCATGATCCATGGAAGGTTTGGCGAGGCTTCAGCGATCTGTCTGAAGTCGGACTTATTTGTAGCAGCAGAGGAAGAGAGAAGAAGCGGAATTTTGAATCGGAAATTGAGAATGGCGGCAGTCCGTTCAAGTGTATGGTGTTGACGTCGAGCGTGAGAAGTGATTATAGGCATCGGCCTTTGTATCAGCCCCTTGGCAATACCCATTCCGTCCATGATGGCTTTTGCCTAGATACAAACATATTCCACTTCCAGAGCAGGCGGCCTTCCCTACATGATTCAATGCACCTGGTGCATAAGGTCTGGCCAACTCACTCGGTTCTTCTTGGGGTCCTCGTTAGCGGGATACGCCTGGACAACCGACTTGACTGGCACGTGGGATACAGTTCTGAGGCGTGCAAGGTTCGCTCTCGTCGACGGAGTTCACTTGCGACAGGCTGGTTATGACTTTAATAATTCGCCGATTATTCAGCGGAACGGGAGGGGCACAAGGTTTGGTAACTGTGCCAAAAATACTCTTTCGTGGAGTTATTGATGTACAGTTTATGTTTCTTCTTGTGTCCACTGCTAATTGGTGCTTGACCATGTAGGGGCCATAACCTAACGCTCCAGCGACTCTATGCTGACACGGACGACTATCAGGATATGCGTTCAGGCGTTATATGGAGCAATTTGTGACCCTTGCAGCGCGTTGATAACTTGGTACGGTGGGGACATTAATAATTTTAGACGAGACACCGAAATGGCTGGAGCCCCGCCTTGATTGTCTTGTCCTTGAACCTAGCCCAGAATAACTTGCAACTGCGCAAATAACATGGAAGCAAGACGGATGATAATTGTGACTTCCTTGCCAGCAATCATGTTTCACCTTGTTGACCCCTGGCCGGGTGGCCCTAGAGAGGGACGTCGCGCCGCGCGCCTCGATGTTCTTGACTGCACCTGGCGGTATTTTTTTGAATGGGGACGGTTTGGGCGGCGGGGGTGATACGTCGTGTACTGCAGGCAAGCTCAGGCCTGCTTGCGGCGCGGGAGAGACAGATGCGGTAGATGGTTGTGCCGTACAGCTGCGGTGGGGCGAAGAGCTCGAGGTGGTGCCAATCTGACTTCAAGTGCTCACCTCGTTCGAGGACTCATTCCCCATGAGGGGCTGAGTCGTCCGTCGGTGGGAAGGGGAGAGAAAAAGTCGTGCTTTGTGTCTCGAACAGCGTAGATGCCGGATGCCCAATGTCTGATGTGGATGTGCAACGGTGAATGTTGAGGGAGAGGTGTGGAATTAAGAACAGGAGCAGGCCGCCTTCTCATAGACCGACCGCGCTGAACCATCCCGTTGCACCCTGACCTGCCTCGCCGTGATCACCCCCTCCGTCCAGTCTGCGTCGTCTGCCTCGTCCACCGAGAGGGCGCTCCAGTCAATTTCGAGCTCTCGACGGCGATCGAGGCGATCGAGGCCGCTCGAATTGAACACGCTCTGAATAGGGGGCTGGTGCGTATTCCCCAAGTCGCGAAATCGCTCGATCACTCTCCATCAGCAGCGGCGCGAGACAAAACTTTCGCGGCCGTGCCGTGTGGGTTGACAGTGTTTGCCGCGAAAGGTAACCAGTGTCCCGTGCTCCTCGCCATCTGGACCGTCCAATGCAACCGAGTGTGGAGCCGAAGCCCAACGACACGCCGCGTCATGAACTCCAGTGGTATACCGATTCTGACAGCCAGCCTATTCGCGTCCCTTCGTTCCTTCCTTGACCTTTGTTTTCTTCGCGTTCTTTTGAAATGCCTCTTCTGGCGGTTCATCGGGAGCCCTTCTCTTCCCCTTTTTCCCGCCGCCGTACTTGGCCTCGAGTTGATCCAAGAAGTTTTCTGCTCTGCCCTTTTGCCGCTGTTGTATCAACGCCTTGAGCGCGTCCTCTTCGCCACCGCCGTGCTTTTTGCCCACTTTTCCATTGGGCTTTGCTCCAAACAATTTCTCCTTGACACCCAACTCCTCGGCCAACTCCATGGCTTCACTCTCTTCCTTTTTGGCCTTGTCTACTCTCTTCCTCCTACTGGCCTTGCTCTCCTTGGTGTAGTGTCGGTAGGCCTCCACGCTGCCATCCTTGATAGCCTCATCGATGATCTTCCGGAACCTCTCGTCGTCATCGAGAACATTGCTGCACATGATCTCTTCATACAATGCATCCAGATCGCCCTCGTGCTCTTCGTACGCTCTCAGCACATCAGCCTTCTCTTCGTCGGAGCCCTGGTATTCCTTCTTGATCTTTTCAATCATGTCGCCATTCACCATGGCCGCCGTCTGCTCGCGAAAGAAGTCGGTCCAGTTGAAGTCGTCGTCTTCCAGATCCAACGACTCTGACGTGCTTCCTGTCGTGTCATATCGCTTTCTCCGTCTCGCGTCTGACAATATCGCGTAGGCAAAGGCGACCTCTTGGAACTTGGTGTGCGCCGCATCCTTATTCTCCGCCGACACCTTGTCAGGATGAGACTTCAGTGCCGCTTTTCGGTAAGCGGACTTGATCTGGTCGGTGTTGGCAGTCTTGTCGACGCCGAGGACTTTGTAGGGATTAATTGCCGACGGAGGGTCTTTGAGAATCTCTTCTTTGGTGGCTTTGGCTTTGCGCGGCATGTTTTCGATGGCAAGCACGAGAATCAGTATTATTTGAGTGGAGTGGGAATACCACCGACGCTGCGAATTCCAACGCTTTGATTCAAGTGTCAGCAGTCAGAGGCGTTGTCTGAGTGGACGGTGTCGACGATTGCTGAGTTGGTGAAGATGGCAGAACGGAACCGCGCTGGTATTAAGGTCGCGTTTAGTGACGACCTACGTCATCCACCTGTAGACATACCTGGCTGGCACCATCTTCTCATCAATGGACTGGCAACAATCGTGTGCATGTGCAAACCTGCGACATGACCCAGGCCATCCCCTCAAACGATACACACTTGTCATTTCTGCGCGAGGCCCTTGACCAAGCACGCTGCTCTCCTCCCAAACCGACCAACTTCCGCGTCGGCTGTGTGCTCGTCTCGTACCCTGGATCATCCTCTGGATCATCCTCTACCACGACCACAGCCACGCTCCAACCCAAAGTCCTCAGCACCGGCTACACCCTCGAGCTGAGCGGGAACACGCATGCGGAGCAGTGTGCGCTGGCCAAATTGGCGGCTGCCCACAATGTGGCCGAATCGGAACTCCCGACCATCCTCACGCCCTCACTCAACGTGACGCTATACACGACGCTCGAACCGTGTGGAAAGCGGCTGTCAGGCAACACCCCATGCGTACAGCGTATCATCGCCACTCGACAAGGCAATCCCGCCGGCGGGGTGAGGAAGGTCATTTTCGGCGCCAAAGAGCCGGGCACGTTCGTGCAGGATAGCCAGAGCTGTCGCCTGATGACCGAGGCCGGCGTCGAGTGGGAGTACATTCCTGGCCTAGACCGAGAGATATTAACCGTCGCCATGGAAGGGCATGAAACGCCGCAGCACACCGAGGGTGGAGAGGCGGGCACACGGCGGGCTTCTGAGAGCTCGCGTGGAGAGCAAAGGGGAACCAACATTGACGACATAACCCCCGAGGAGAGGAGACGACAGGAGGCCCTGCCTCGAAACCCCAAAAAGAGAATGATGGAAGTAGAAGTGAATGGCAATCGTTGACTTGCTTCAATTCTATCGATATTTGCTCTGCACGTCATGTCATGCCTCTGGTTGGCGTCGTCGTCATCAACATCTGGGTCACAGTTACACTCGTATTGTGATATGATATCAATCTTCGCTCAAACGCACATCTAATCAATCCTCGCTTGCGTCAAGGTCCTCCGTTTCACCGGGATGTTCGACGCGGTCAAATTGTTGGTCAGCCGGATCTTGTTACTGCTAATGCGCGCTTGCGATCGCGGTTTTTTCAGCTTCTTCCTCGCCACCATCACGGGCACCGACGACTTTGTGACCAGATAATTCGAGAAGGAGCCCAGCAAGACGCCTTTGAGCGAGCTGCGCCCGCGAGTGCCTACCACACACAGTGTCGGTTCTAGTTCGTCAATCTGGGGAACGGAGGTGTCAGTGACCGGTCGGGAAATTCCCCTCAGATGATGGTGATGGCGTCGACTTACCGCGCCCAGGATCAAATGCTTCGGACTTTTACAATGTATCACCTCAATCATACAGCGCACCTGCAACGTTGTCTTCCTCACGAGGCGCAAAAAGTTTTGCGTGACCTCCTCGATCGCCCGCAATCTCTCCATCTCTTTCTTGGATACCTTCTTCGCGTCCACAGAACCGGTCAAACTCTGGGCTTCGGTCGCGGGGACGTACTTGTTGGCGGCGGTTAAACCGGCGCTCGACCCGCCGCCTTGGGTAGTCTGCCGGGTTAATGTGTCCATGACCTCGTGCGCGTCTTTGCCCGCTTGCGCTCCTTCCGCCTGCAAGACTTCTCGATCTGCTTCCGACGCCTTTCCTGCCGTCTCGTCCTCGATGGCGTAGATGGCCAGCAACGTGTCGCCGTCCCGGAGGATGGTGCCGACGGTCCATTCCATCGCGTAGCTGGCTTCGGTACTGAGGTCGGTGCAGCAAAGATAGAGTTTCGGCGTCCTCTGGCTGGCCTCGGCCTCGTCGTGGAATTTGGCCCAGTTGCCTCGGAGGATAATGCGGACATGACGGTCCGGCACTCGATCGTCCAATGGTGATATGTTCAACGACAGACTTTTGGCCTTCTTGATCGCATCCGTGTCTCCGTCCTCATTTTGGGACAGCGCCGGGGAACGTGACCGAGACATGGCAAAATTCGAAGACGGCCGCACCTCGACGACCGCTTTCTTCTCTATTTTCTCGCCCGTCGGGCCCGTCACCGATATCGACGGCTCCAGCAGCGACTTGACCGCCTGGGACGTCGATACGGCTATGCGTTCCTCCTCTGCCGCCGCCATCTGACTTTTGGCCTCTCCTTGCTCCGACGCCTTGGTCAACTCGATCGTCGTCAGCTCTTCACCCTCGGATGCTTTCCGTCTTCGGAGATGCCTTCCTCTCGTTTCGTCCTCGTCACTGCTGGAAGAATGCTCTTCCTCACTGCTCTCCGCCACCGCGTCTTCCTCTTCGACTTCGTCCTTGGGGACACGACCGGTGCCCTCTTCAGAGTCGTCGGCGACGGTCGAAAAGCTCGTCGACTTGTCTGAGAGTCTGCGGTGAGCGGTGTCGTCCACGATCGTTCCCGATCCCGTCACGTACTTGGGGGGCGGGCTGGATGGACTAAGGAATCCGGGCGTCGACGGCCCCGGTTTTCTGATGCGCGATGACGGCGACAGAGAGTGCGAGGAGCCTACCGCTCCGGTCGAATTGTGTCTGCCCGTATGTCCTCCTGACATCCCGACCTCCAGTGGGGACCAATCACCTGACATGGCTGCGGCCATTGCCACAGTCGACCCTTCGCGCGGTCTCTTACCTTGTGGGATGGAACGTGTCGAGGCTCCTACACTCGAAGGGATGGAGGACATGTCGAAATTGTATTCGTGCTCAAATCCGCGCTTGTCATCATATTGAATTTTAGGGAGCCCGACATAGGCTGCCGGTTTGTCGGAACCCGAAGACTCTCGCTGTCGCGTGACCACGGGCGAACTTTTCGACAGTGTCGGCGAGCTCGATTTGCTCGAGTGTGGCGACGTGTAGGTTGTAGGATCTGACGGGTCCAGCGTCGTCTTGCTGGCCTGGGTAGGGCGGGTGATACCGACTCCAATGCCGGCAATGGAGCCATGTCGAGGCGTGGGAGAACCCACGTCCAACATGCTGCGCACGGGCGGCGGAGGAGTCGAAGTCCGACTGGCTTTGGACGGAGGGCTGGCGTCGAGTGCGGCCAGCACTTCGCGATTCTCCTGGTCGAGCGAAGCTTCGAGGCTCATCGCCATGGCGGGGCGAGATCGAGACGGCGATCGGTCCATGATCGCTCGTCTTCTCCAGCGGGAAATGGAAAAAGGATAGGGTGCGAATCAAGGAACGGAACCCGACAGAGCACAGCAGACCTGACGAAACAGAAGAAGCCGACCTCGAGCGCAGGCTGCCTACCTGTCTTTGGTCATATCTTGCTGTGAGCTTAGGATGAGGAAACATGAAGCCACGGCTCTTGGCTGGCCCGCCGCGGGTGTGCCGCCAGTGGGATGCGAGTAACGATGGATGGCAGTGGGGGTCGAGTCTGGCCAGTCGACACCCCGTGTCCGTTCCACGACCAGCCCGATACCTTGTGGTTCGAGGCGCCCATGATTTGGTCTGTATGGCAATTCGACTGACGCGTGGAGTCGCGCGACGATGCCGACGATCAGCGTATGGAGATACGTGTAGACAAAGTACAGAAAGATAAAGAGGAAAGCATTCAACGACTGCATCCCACTTTGGCGGGGTCGTTCGGCATCTCCCTTTGATCCTTGGTTGGTCATGCGCAGGTCTGATGCCCAGCTCAGCCAACCTCGACTTATCTCGCTCTACTGCACAACATCCCCTAAGCCCCAAAGCTGCCTCGTCATGAGGCCAATGCCCTTGGACTTTTTATGCAACCTTATTGCGAATTCATGGTCATCGCTGACCATCTCCCGTCTGCTAAAGGTAGTAGCCCGTCCGTATGTAGCCGCTGGGCTCTTCCATTGGCTCACTCTCGTTGCCCATCTGCTCGCCTGAACCATGATCAGCCTTGGATGTCCGGGAGCTGATTGATGATGAGCTACAAAATCAAGACGGACCCCCAGCCTTCTGATTATTTCCATGCTCAGCTGACTCTCCCCTCGTTGTTCTGACGCGAGAATGCCCTTTCGGAACGTGCGCACCGCCCTGGTGATCCTTCTCTTATTTCTCGGCGAGATTGCACAGCCTCAGAACGATTGCAATACAGCCAGCAATCCATACTGCGCGGGGAATTCTTTGTTTGAGCAGATCTGCTGCCCGTACCCCAACGTATGCTACTGGGAGAACCGAAGCGGCCAGCCGGCCTGTTGCCCATATGGCACCAGCTGCGCGAGTTCTGGAGGCAATGTCTCACCTAACCCAAGTCTGTCCTCTACGATCACGACCACTATCACTCGCAGTTCGACGACGGCGATGACGACGACGACACCTTTACAGACAACGACAGTTTTACAGACAACGACACCTCTACAGACAACGACAGTTTTACAGACAACGACACCTCTACAGACGACGACAGTTTTACAGACAACGACACCTCTACAGACGACGACAGTTTTACAGACAACGACACCTTTACAGACGATCACCACCACTCTAAGCCAGGGAAATACCCAGCCAACGCTGATCCTTATCGGCAATGGCGCCTGCTACAGATCCGCGTCAATGTCGTCGCCGGTACTGACAGCCCTATTCACCATTGTGTGGTGCATGCTGTGAACTTTGGAAGCATGCTGGGAATCTCTCGCCAGTCAATCCATTCCACTCCTTACAAAGAGGCGAAGATTTGCGCATCAAAATCAACGCACCGCCTCCGCAGCCAAATTGCAGAAACCCAGGCAAAGTGACCGAAGGGAAGGTAAGGAACGGTGTGAAATCAATGTACAATCAACAGGATTCGCCAGAAGAGATGTTTGACAAGTCACTAGGTTTCCTAGTGTGGGTCGTAACGAATTTCTTTCTATATCACCGCCATCAAAATTGGTGTTGTCATGACATGTACACCTGACCACCATTTCACACATCATTTCTCTTGTTCCTCGATAGACTTCGGTACGCTAGGTACTGTCCCTATCTTTGTCCAAACAGAGAAAACGGTGGCCAAACGGTAGACACTTCGTCGACCGGCCAAGGTCAGCCGGAAGATGTGAAAGCAATGCCGATTGCCGTATTCGTTCGAAATCCTATGATCTGCTGGCACTAGATCATACATCCTTCTGTCCATTCGGTCGTGACCATCACAATAACGGCTGTCGTGAATCCATCCCGAAGGCAGAGTCGAAAAGAGCAGGAGCAGGAGCACAAGTCCATTCACACGACAATATACTCACCCTCATTTCCCTCTTCCCTCATTATATCGATGAACCGAAATCCAGTCATCTCGGAAGCGTTTGGAAACTCCTTCACGACGCCCGCTCCCGGATTATTTCTCGCCCACACCTTCTCCAACAGATCCAGACAGCTCTTGTTGTTCAAAAACCCACTGTCTTTTTGAATGTCCAGACACCGGTCCCGAATGACGGCCCGGTCAAGGTCGGTCACGCACTCGCTCCCCGTGACGAACAGCGGCCAGAGCAGGAAGACATCGCTCTTCACCTGCTTGATGAATCTCAAGCTTTGTCGGACCCACGACTGAAGGCGAGGATCGCTGCTGGGAACAGTCGGATTCGCGAGACGTTCCGTGTACAACAGGGCCGAGTAGCGGAAGGACTCGGAGATGTTGGCGATATCCACCCGCTGCTCCGCCGTCAGCAACGACGCTTGGGAACTGACCGAATCAAAGAGACTGGTATCGAGTCGCCACGTTTGCAACGCATGCCGCGTTTCCCACCATTCCCGCCAGAACTGTGTCTGCACGTCCGACGAGGCAGTCTTGGACGAGAACAAATCTTCATCGGCAATGATGCGCCTCCAGCCATTCCCATCGAAATCGCTGTAGTCCGTCGACTGAAACGACATGGGCGGCAGTGGCCTCGACACAATCGCCGGACTCGATTCGACGGGTTTACCTTGACTCAGCACGTTGAGCCGACCCAGTTTGGCGATCGTCCGGAACAATTGTCCTTCACACCCGGTGAGGTTCTCCAACGCCCATTCTTGGTCGGAGAGCGCCGAAACGTCGAGATGGTGGCCTTGGAGCTGTCCATCGCGATCATTGACCGAGGCCGTCATGGCGTCAAACCATGTGAACATGCGCGTGAACCAAGTCGTCTCCTCCGTGTCCAGACCGTGATCGTTCTGGCGCAGATTGAGCAGCTTCTTCACCCCGGCAAACTGGGTCTCGAACTTGGCGACACCCGAATCGCAGATGTGGAACAGACAGAGCATGAGAAGAGTCGCCAGGATCGAATCCTCCTTCCTCCGCGTGGGGTGAGCAAGTTGCTGGTTCAAGGATTGAATGGCCACCCCTTTGTGGAACCTCTCCTCCCGGGCTCGCGCTTGCAGGGAGAGAGGTCCGGTGTGATGCCATTCTTCGGTGGTGAGCGAGAGATGTGCCATCGACGACCGCCTGGCGGGATCCGTCTTTCCCGTCGACACCGCCCCCGTTTCCGCTCGCTGGCGCAGGTTGCACGCCGACAAGGCCGAGATCGCATGCTGAAGCGTCTCGCTCTCGGCGGCCAGCCTCAGAATCTGCGCTCGAAACGGATTCGAAGGTCCGTCAAAGGCGACGATGACCGGTGATATGACCTCGGCGTAGTACTTGATCAGGTATTGCATCCGAGGCGTCTTTCCGATCACTCCCATGCCCGAAAACGGAGATCTGGCCAGGCGATAGTCCAATGGCAAAGGAGGGACGTCGTCCACCACGGCGCATTCCGTGTCCAGTTCCATCGACGGAATGATCTCTTCGACCTGTTCGTCCTCCCCGTCATGATCAAGGAGGGGATCAAACGGTGGTATCGCGGGCTCATAACCATCATTGCGAACGTAGGATTCCTCCGGCTGGGGGTAGATGGAGAAGGAGCCGTGGTCGGAAAAGACCGCGTCAAATGGCGAGGGGAAATGGGGAGATCCTGGATATGGCGGGAAAGGGCTGGGTATCGCCATGCTGCCTTGACTCATGCCGGGACCCATGTACGACACGTCCGGCGAAGGGGCCGAATAGGACATGGGCGATATCCGCTCATGCTGGCCGCCGTAACCCGTGCGGGCGTTCAAGGAGGGCGGAAAGCTGAAGGTCTCATGCGGCGAGGCTGGAGGAATTGAGCTATTGCTCGCCAGACGGTGGTCTTGAGGCTCAACTTTGACCGGCGGGTTGGTTGCATGCCCAGGGAAGGAAGACGTCGTGCTGGGGAAATGCCAAGATGCAGCTGGGGCGTAAGGCGCCGACTTGATGGGAGCAGTGATGGGGTTGTCGAAGTTGAAGTTGGCCGTACCATCAGGACTGACCATCACCGGCGGGGGCATCGCAGCCGGTCCACCATAACCCAATAGCGGCGGCGGCAGCGCTGGGGGTGGTGGTAATTGTCGGCCATGGCCTGACCGCTTCTTCTTGATCTTTTGTGGCGACGGCGGTCCGGCGGCGGCGACTTTCGGCGTGCCAGCAATGGGCAGCGACAGACCACGCAGCTTCCCGCGACTGGCGACACCGACTCCCCATGTCAATTGGGTCTTGTATCCTGAACAGTCTTTCCCGTCATTGAGACACTGCGAACAGTACGGCCTCCGTCGGTCACACTTGATGTGGCGCGTGGAACAGGTGAAGCAGTCGTCCGCCGCGCCCGCCGCAGGAACTCGTTTCCTCCTCTTGCGTGGTACACTCGAATCTGGCTGTGCGGATGGACCACTCGGAGAAGCAGCTTCGAGCGGGTGCGCTGACATGTCGTGAGAGGCCGCCGCCGAGGACCAGTTTGGACCAATGTCCGAGGATTGCCTCAACGGGCCAGAGACGTCATCCGTAGCATTGGAGGATTCGAGGCCGACGGTGGTCAATGACAATCACGGCACCTCCACGCTCTGACCGACGTTTAAACAAAGGTGAGACGGAGAAGAGGAAGGTCGACGATCCCTTGCAACGGGGGTCGCAGGGTGCGAAGATCGACGCATCCATGGGCAGTGTGCAGGCACATGGAGCACACATCACGCGAGACCACGGTGATGGAGGCGAATCAGCGATGGTCGGGAGGAGCTGCTAGCGATGTGGCCTCGGTGGTATTGAAGCTCTCTAGGCTGTGTGCTGCCGTCAGCCTGATAGGCCGGCCGGTGTGCAGGCGAGCTGGGCTGGAGAAAATTTATGCGGGCGACCGAAAGCCGGTAGAAGAGGGCGCCAGACTGGATGATCAGTGGAGGCGCTTTGAGTGCTGACTGGTCGCTGGGGTTAATTATGCAACATCTCCCGTGGTCGAACTCCGCTCCGGCCGTCGCTGTTTCTTCTTCGAACCTTCTCCCGCTGTGACCTTCTTATCGTTTTTAGATGCGCTGTTATCAACTGGTCCCATCGAACGGAAGAATATTGGACCATGGCGACACGTGACCTTTGACCACGCTCTCCAGTCTGCTAGAGCACGTCTGCAGACTAGCAAAAGCGGTCATGATATCTATTGCCAGATGCCTCTGATTTCCTTCCTGCTCTTCGGGGCCGACGTTGTGCTCCACTTTGGCGTTTCCACCACTGGGAGTGAAAGCAACGGGCTGTATCCTTCATCTCCTTGGCTTGTCTCGTGGATCTGGGGTGGGACCAACCACATCCGGTGTCAGGAAGCATCGTTCGTTCTGTAAACTAAGCGTACAGTGTCTCCCACTCGAACTTTGAGCCTGAAGCGTTTTCGTCTGGCTGTCCAAAATTCAACGGGGCGAGCGGGTGGGGTGAAGGACTTGCCGGTCCGGGAACGAGAGCCAAGGCAATGATGACACTGCTGATGACTGCCGACTGCCAGCCTGATCTTAGAGACCACCGCAGTTCAAGCCGGTCTTTAAGATTGGACGAGGTCACTTTGTCTCCGATTACATGGAGAGCCAGGTCGCACGGTGATTTAAGGTTGAAGGTGAAGCGGGTTTTGCATGACGCAGCTAGGATGCAGTAATTCAAGCCTTGGCCGAATACTTCTCAGGCTTTCTGCAGTGATATCCGTCCGCTCACGCTGAAACGGCACCGTCGCAACCATCTTCACATGCTCCGGCATCTTTCACACGCACCACATCTGCATCGAAGAACGGCATTAGCCCGGCGAAACTGACTCATGCGTGGCCGGGAACGGACATGGGGGCTGGAAGGATCAAATCGAGTCAACGGACACTCAAGAGAGCATGCCTAACGCGAGCACGGGCACATGCTGTTGCGAGGCTGAAGCAAATGGCAAAGCGGTTATATCTGCGCCATGACGTCGATGTCGCCCTCAGCATCACCAACGTCATCGAATTCCTCATGCCCAAAATTCGAAACCAGCGGGACGGGGCGCAGCTGCATAACCGAAGCACGCGAGTCGCCTCACCGATACAGAATGAGTCAATAGGGATCGCATCTTCTGGCCGTGCGGACGGGAGTGATTTGGCGGTCAGCACGGCGGCTTTGGACTGGTCCAAATGTGAGGCGCCGATGCCCAAGCCTCGCCAAGGCTAGGATGAAGTGTCAATTCATGACTCGCTGAAGAGGAGGCGGCCAACTCTGGCATGTCTGATAATTTAAAAAAAAAAACGGCCAGCGATCAAGTGTCTGGAAGTAAGGTAAGATTGAGAACGGGTCTGATACTGTACCTGAACCACGCTGCTCGGGCCTCGAAACAGGTTGGGGCGGGGCTGGCGGGCATCACCAACCGTGGTGAGAAAGAAAGGGAAATCTCGTCGGATTGTGCTGGCGGGAGATGTCTCGAGCAGCCATCTGATATACTGGACACCTGCAGTGGGCTAAGACCGGCTCGGCTAGGAGATAGCGGTGCCGCAACAAACCGTCCACGGTCGCGATCTCACGGGGGCAGCGCCCAGGACTGCCTCAGCCAAAGCAAAGTGTCGGCCAGAGGCGTTCTGATCGACCACCTGACACGCCAACAGGTCCTCTGTTTGGTCGCATAATCGAGACTACAGCATGTCAAACCGTGCGACCGATCACAACAGACCGGGATGAGATTTCCGTGGGCGACCTCTCGGACTCCGGCAGCGGCCGTCTTTCGTACATGTTCGCCTACCTGGCGTGCCTTGATGATGACGAGCAGCTGAACGACCGTCTCCCTGATGTTCTGCTGAGGCAAAAAAGAAGTTTCTCGCAGCGATTGGCCTCCCAATTTTCTTCTTCAGCTGCTAGTGAACCAAGCACGATTGTGGTGAGCGACGGCACCTGGGCAAAAACTTTTCAACGCGAGGGATGTGTGGTCGCAGGGACCCACTCCATGTTCAGGATCCGCAATTTAGGGGCACTGATGCTGCCGTGGATGGATGGATCGATGTTTTGATGTCAACAGTGCCTGTCAGTGGATCACAGTCTGACCTGCGGTGGACCTCTTGACGCATACATTCAAGATCATGAGCGAGAGAGCACCGTTCAAAAGTGACACGTCCAGCTGGAGGACATGGTAAAGGATCCTGTGTAAGCTGACCCCCGGACGCCGAGGGCGAGCGGCCAGTGCCTTCCAGAAGTCCCAAGAAGCTGCGATCAGCGCCCATACTCGCAGTGTCCGGCACCGCCTGCGTCCAAATGACCGCGATCAGCGCCGTAGCATCGCTCTGCTGACCCAGATTATTCTCAGCGCATCCCCGATGGGGAAAGGCCTGAGCTGATTTATCATCGCCTGTGTCGCTCAACGATCTGATGCGTCATGGGCTTTATCGTTGTAGGAGTCTGTGGAGGAGTCTGTGGTAGGCTTCATCGAGGCAGCTTCAACATGAGCAGCGATACCGATGCCACACTCTCACTGTATTTACGAAACAATACACTGGGGCCCGCCAGGGGCGCCGGCGTTAGCACAGACCACCCTGCCATGAACTGGGCCATGATCCTGGCCATGGGGTCCAGCTTTGAACATCCGGCCGACGCCACAACAATGTGTCCGCCTGGCTCCCGAGGACTTTTAACAACCCCCTATTCCGCGCCTACGACCGTTCAATCTCTTATCCTTGGGAACTTCATTTGGCCACCGAGATTGTCATTGGCCTCTTCCACCTCTGTCTAGCACTAAGCAAGGCAAGCTCAGCCTGTTCGACGCGCGGAAGTCGACGACTCATCCCGCTGCCTACCCTCGTCCTCTAGGCTCGCGCTTGTGACTAAGGTGCGGAGCCTGCGGCCACTGCAAAACTTATACCGAGATACTCCTCACTCCAACCTCTTCTATTTCCTCCTTTGCAGACCTTCTGCTCCGTCGCGATACCTCCAGGTTTCACAGCTTCTTTCCCCACTACAATCAATCGAATTGGGTCCTTGGACTCAATTTCCAGTCCGCTTGACTTACCCATCCAGGGCGACCACGCTATGATATTCAGCCAGTCCCGCTTCCTCCGAACATACCTTTTCTCTCGACACGACGCAGCACCCGACCCATCAGACATAGATCCCGACCGAGGGGAACATTGCTGTGGACAGGGCCGAAGGCAGTGAAAGGGGGGGAGATTCCAACATGAGTTTTCACTACGGCGTTCCGCCCACCCACTACAAAGTGTACGACTCTTCACCATACAGCAGTGGCGAATACGTCCACTACGCGCCTCAGCACCAGTTCACGCCCAAGAAGCACTCTCGGAAGGCCAGCTACAACGCTTCGCCGAGAGTGGGAGGATGGTATTCACCCGCGGGGTCTCCTCCCCCACATTACTATGATGCGAACGTGCAGTATGCATCGCCGTACGCAAACGTCTATGTGAGTGAGGACACGGGCAGAGCCCGCAAATACGAGCGCTACACATTTCCGAGCTCAAAACACTATGCCCGTACCACCACCACGCGCAAGCAGACGCAGCCCATCTATGTCCACGACGATGAGGTTGATGATGCAGGAGTGCACCAACAATATGACTACCACCACCCAACCTACATCTACCGAGAGCCCAAGGCCAAATGGAAATATGCCAAGGGGAAGCCGCGTACTGATACCTACTTTTACTACGGACAGGACCAGATCTATGATGAACAGCCCCGGCGATCGCGGGCCCGACGATCCTCCACCACCGCCCCGTCGCCGAACAAACCCAGATCGAGTCCGGCCCGACC
>Ga0255336_100291_pt1 | contig 95931 bp, 109 predicted proteins | sample MeOH1_35cm_T3_17_FD_189102 | JGI IMG/M metagenome (GOLD analysis project Ga0255336, IMG submission 189102) | Sandy soil microbial communities from University of British Columbia, Vancouver, Canada - MeOH1_35cm_T3_179 | ecosystem: Engineered > Artificial ecosystem > Sand microcosm > Unclassified ...
ATCCTAAAGCCCCGTCGACCTGGCGCCGCCGGTGGTTCGTCGTCTCCGGCGGCTACGCCGCCTCCAACTCCTCACCACCGGCCAAAACAATCGTCAACGACCGGCCAAGACAATTGTCGCCGCCCACACAATCGGTGTTGCGATATTAGTTACTGGTCGGTAACATGTCAAGGCATCACGTTTATTCAGGTGGTCACCCATGTCCGACAGAGAAACTCCCAAGCCGGCCGGCGCACGGCGTGCGCGCGGCACGCAGACGGCCGGGCCGCAGGCGCAGCAGAACCTGCTGCGGGCCGCGGACGAGTTGTTCTATCGCGAGGGCGTGCGAGCCGTCGGCGTCGACGCGGTGGTCGAGCGGGCCGGCGTGAACAAGATGAGCCTGTACCGCCAGTTTTCGTCCAAGGACGACCTGGTCATCGCTTATCTGGAGCGCAAGGACGAGCAGTTCTTCGGCTACGTGGAAAGGAGCTTCGCCAAACATCCCGGCGAACCGGCTAAACAGCTTCAGCAATATTTCGAGGACCTCGCGGGACGCGCGTCGATCGACGACTATCGCGGCTGCCCTTTTGTGAACGTGTCGGTGGAGTTTCCGGATGCGGCGCATCCGGCGCGGCAGTTCGTGTTCCGCAACAAGGCGCGGTTGATGGCCCGACTCAGGGAGCTGGCCGCGGCGGCGGGCGCCGACGATCCGGAAGCGCTGGCCGATGCGCTCGCTTTGATGATTGAAGGTGTGTACGCGGCCAGTCAAACGTACGGCCCGGGATGCGGGCCGATTCGGGCCGCGCCGAAAGTCGCCGCGCAATTGATCGCCGCCGCATGCGGCCCGGCAGCCGCGCCTTCTAACGAGTGAGATTTCACCTTCGCGCCGTGTTTGTGCGAGGCTGTGCGCAACGCGCGAATTGCGCCGATCCGCGCCGTTAGAATGGCGTTTATTTTCCGCGCCGCCACCTGCCATGTCTTTGTCCGCCGAATCCCACGATGCAGTCATTGCCGCCACCCGTCACTGGCTAACCGAGGCGGTGATCGGCCTCAACCTGTGTCCGTTTGCAAAAGCGGTGCACGTGAAGGGCCAGATTCGCTACGCAGTCAGCGATGCCGTGGACATGGAAGGCGTGCTGGCCGATCTGGACACCGAGCTTCAGACGCTAATGGCGGCCGACCCCGAAGCTGTGGATACGACACTGTTAATCATGCCGCAAGCACTCAGCGATTTTCTCGATTACAACGACTGCCTGTTTTTCGCCGACCGGATGCTCAAGCAGCTTCGGCTCGAAGGCGTCGTCCAGATCGCCAGCTTTCATCCTCGGTATCAATTCGAAGACAGCAACCCCGACGATATCGAGAACTACACGAATCGGGCGCCCTATCCGATACTGCACTTGCTGCGCGAAGACAGTATCGAACGCGCGGTTCAGGCCTTTCCCGATGCGGAAGAAATCTACGAGCGGAATCAGGAAACGCTGCGGCGAATCGGCCTTGCCGGCTGGAATGCGTTGATGAAGCGGTGATCCACACGCCGGCTTGTCGCCGGTAAAAGCCGCCTAGTCAAGCCGGAACGAAAAACCGCTCTTTGAGTTCCTCGATACCGAGCGTTTCCATCACCTCGTTCAGGCGCTCGGCCGGCCGCCGCCTCGGCAGGTCCTTGTACTGGGCGATGATGAGTTCGTTCTTCATGGAATGCTCCCAGCCCACCAGTTCGGTCACGCTGACCTGATAGCCGTGCGCTTCGAGTTGCAAACACCGCAGCACGTTCGTAATCTGGCTGCCGAACTCCCGCGTATGCAACGGATGCCGCCAGATTTCCGTCAACGCGTTCCCAAGCGACCTGCCCTTGTTCTGCTTTAACACCCCCGCCACCTCCGCCTGACAGCACGGCACGACGACGATGTACTTTGCCTTCTTTTGCAGCGCGAAGCGCAGCGCGTCGTCGGTCGCCGTATTGCAGGCGTGCAGCGCCGTCACGATGTCGATCTGCGCCGGCAAGCGATCCGACGTGATGGAGTCCGCCACCGAGAGATTCAGGAACGACATACCCGTAAAGCCGAGCCGGGCCGCCAGTTCTTCCGACTTCGCGACGAGTTCCTCGCGCGTTTCGATGCCGTATATGTGCGAAGCCCCACCCGCCTGCGCCTGAAACTCCTTGAAGAAAAGGTCGTACAGGATAAAACCTAGATAGGACTTGCCCGCGCCGTGGTCGACGAGGGTGACGGCGCCCTGTTTGTCCTTGAGTTCCTTGAGCAGCGGCTCGATGAACTGGAACAGGTGGTACACCTGTTTCAGCTTGCGACGGCTGTCCTGGTTCATCTTGCCGTCGCGCGTGAGGATGTGGAGCTCCTTCAGCAATTCGACGGACTGGTTCGGACGGATTTCGTGGGATTTGCTGGACATCGGAAGAAACCGTCATCAATTACAGCGCGAACGTGCGACAGGTGACGGAAAAAGGGAAAAGTTGCTGCCAGTTTACCCAAAGTGCGGCCCGCTCACCGAAAGAGCCGCGCGAATCGTGCAAAAAATGGCATCAATCTGGAACACTTCCTGCTCTAAAAGCCGTTACGCGGGGGGCCAGATAGGCGCGAGAAGCAGCGTGCGTACCGGCTCAAGCCTTGTCGGCTTCGGCCGTGCCGCCTACAACAACTGGCTGCGGCCGTGACTTCGATCACGCGAACCGAGTGCATGTGGGGAGGACGGTCCCGGAACACGGGCCGAACGTTACGTAACCAGCAGCGCGCCGGAAATTCCAGCGGACGCGCGCTCGGAAAATAGAAGAGGCAGCAATGGATACGGTACCCAACGGAAATGTCGAACAGAAGTTTCAGGAAATGCTGGCGAAGCTCGTCGCCACTCCGGCCTGGTCGGAGAAGCAGCAGCTCGAGCTGGAAATGGCCCGCGACATCTCCACGGAAATGCTCCGCCTGGCTGAAGTCATGCGCGACGGCAGCGTGGACATGGAAACCTGCCTGACCATGCTCAAGTACGCCAAAGTACTCGACTTCGTCATGACGACGCTCGCTTCGCGGCGCGATATCAAGCCACAGACGCTGCGGGTCATCTTCAAACTCGCCGGGCTGAAGGTGGACGAGGCGTACCCCGGCTAGCACAGCCCAACGACGACGCTACCCGCTCGACGGCACAACGCCGGGCGGGCAGCACGGCCTTTTTCTCTGCCGAAAGACCAGCTCATCCGCGCGGCGCTTCGACGGGCGGCGTGCCATCGTGAAAGAGTGTCTTGAGCTGCGAACGCAATTCCGGCGAATCCGTGTGCTTATGAACAGCGACCGCGTGCTGAACCGCTGCGTCGAGCAATTCGCTCTCGCTGTCGGCCGATAGGGCGACGGTGCAGTTCGTTTCGCTCGGAAACTCGCGGCAATCAATATATTTGCGGGACATGGCAGTCTCCTTGATCCAGACGTTCAGATATCCACGCAGGCAGCAGACGCGCGAGCCACGACAGCGCCTTCGGTGACGCGGCGGCACGGACAGCATGAGGCGCGTCGAGCGGCAAGAAGGCGGGGAGCCTGGTTTGACATGGGAAAGACGCGCGCGGCGTCCGATGGAAGGTGTTTGGAAATTATAGGTCGCGCCGGCCGACAACCAAGCCGCAGGTGCGGGCCTGACCGACGCCAAGCCGCTCGAACCCAGGCTTTGTCGGCGCGCCAGCCTGCCCTTAAGTTTGCCCTGCGCTGGCCGCGATGTGAAAATAGCGCCCTTCGCGCCGCCCGATCATCCGGTCCGGGTGGCGCGCCTCCCCCGCTCGCTCATCCGCAGGTCCGCATGTCATCCTCATTCGATTCCGCCCGCGTCGCCGTGATCGGCGGCGGCCCCGCCGGCTTGATGGCTGCCGAGGCGCTGGCCCGGCAAGGCGTGCGGGTCGACGTCTATGACGCCATGCCGTCGGTCGGCCGCAAGTTCCTGATGGCGGGCAAAGGCGGCATGAACATCACGCATTCGGAACCGCTCGAACCGTTTCTCGGGCGCTACGGCGCGCGCCGCGAGCAACTCGCCCCGCTCGTGCAGGCCTTCGATCCCGACGCCCTGCGTGCATGGTTGCACGGGCTAGGTGTGGAGACCTTTGTCGGCAGTTCGGGGCGAGTTTTCCCCACCGACATGAAAGCCGCGCCGATGCTGCGTGCGTGGCTGCACAGGTTGCGCGAAGCGGGCGTGCGTTTTCACATGCGCCACAAGTGGACTGGCTGGGGCACTGAAGCAGGCGACGCCGCCGCCCATGCGCTCCGGTTCGCCACGCCCGTCGGCGAGCAAACCATGACCTTCGACGCGGTGGTGTTCGCGCTTGGCGGCGCAAGCTGGCCGCGTCTCGGCTCGGACGCCGCCTGGGTGCCGCTCATGGCCTCGCGCGAGGTGCCGGTGGCACCCTTGCTGCCGGCGAACTGCGGCTTCGACGCGGACTGGAGCCCGTATCTACGCGAGCGCTTTGCGGGCCAACCGGTCAAGCCGGTGGCCATCACAATCACCGACATAGACAATAAAGTCCACAATCGACAAGGTGAAATACTTCTGACCGAAACGGGCCTCGAAGGGAGTCTGATTTATGCCTTGTCGGCCGTGATCCGGGATCGAATTCGGGCAGACGGCGCCGCGACTATCGCGCTGGATCTGGCGCCGGGCTTGCCTTTGGAGCGGGTCGTCGCCGAAGTCACGCGTCCGCGCGGTTCACGCTCGATGTCGAGCCATCTGCACGGCCGGATCGGAATCGGCGGGGTCAAACTAGCGCTGTTGCATGAGATTCTGTCGAAAGAAGCCTTCGCCGACGCGAACGGCCTCGCGCACGCCCTCAAGGCGCTGCCGGTGCGTCTCACCCGCGCCAGGCCGATCGCAGAGGCCATCAGCACCGCTGGCGGCATTGCCTTCGAGGCGCTCGACGCGCACTTGATGATCGAGCGCCTGCCCGGCGCATTCTGCGCGGGCGAAATGCTCGACTGGGAAGCGCCGACGGGCGGCTACCTGCTCACCGCCTGCTTTGCGAGCGGCCTCGCAGCCGGACGCGGCGCGGCGGCATACGTGGGCACACACGTCGGCCATCTCAAGGCGCGCGGCGCATCGACGTGACGCACCGCGTGTGCCAACGCAAGCCGCCGCTTATCGCGGCTTCAGACGCCAAAGCGACGTGACTTCGGCCATCCGCGCCGTGTGCAGCGCATCGGTTTCATCGGTCGACTTGGGGTGGCGCGGACGAATGTCCTCGCGCCCGACCACGGTCAACCCGGCCTTGTCGATGGCGCCAAGCAGCCAGTCGCGCGTGCGCAAACCGAGATGCTCGGCGAAATCCGACATGATCAGCCAGCCTTCCCCGCCCGGCGACAGATGCTCCGCGAGGCCATTCAGGAAACCGAGCAGCATGCGGCTGTCCGGATCGTAAATCGCATATTCGATTGGAGAAGCGGGCCTTGCGGGCAGCCACGGCGGGTTGCAGACCACGAGCGGCGCGCGGCCTTCCGGAAACAGATCCGCCTGCACGACCTCGACCTGCTGGCCGTAGCCGAGACGCGTCAGGTTCTCACGCGCGCAAGCGAGCGCACGTGGATCCTGATCGGTGGCGATGATCTTCTTCACACCGCGTTTGGCGAGCAGCGCGGCCAACACGCCCGTCCCTGTGCCGATATCGAATGCCTTGTTCAGCGAAGGCAGCGACGTGCGCGCAACCAGATCCACATACTCGCCACGCACCGGGGAAAACACGCCGTAGTGCGGATGGATCCGCTCGCCGAGCGCGGCGATCTCGACGCCCTTCTTGCGCCACTCGTGCGCGCCGATCATGCCGAGCAGTTCCCGCAGCGACACGACCGAGGCCTCGCCGTTCGCCGGTCCGTACGTTTCGATGCAGGCTTGCTGGACATCGGGCGCGCGGCGCAGCGGAATACCGTAGGCGGCGTCGAGCGGGATCAGAATCATGCCGAGCGTGCGCGCGCGTTGCGACTGTGCCTGGCGATGCAGGTTGAACGCGTCGATCGGCGTTTCGCCCTGCTTGCGAGGCTTGCGCTCCAGCCGTCGCGTGACGGCCTGTAGCAACTGGCGAGCGTTCTGGAAATCGCCGTTCCACAGCAGCGTCGTTCCTTCGCAGGCAAGACGGTAAGCGGAATCGGCCGTCGTACGGTCGTCCGCGACGATCACGCGCTTGGGCGGCGGCACGGCCGCCTCGGAGCGCCAACGCGCGGTGCGGGGGCCGTCGGCTTCGGGCCAGGTAATGGTTGCAGGGCTGGTCATGGTGACGGTGGGGTCGGTGTTGCGGGAGCGACGCGCTGTAAAAAACCGCGTCATCGGGGGCGCTGCCCGCCGGAGTAGTGGATAGCGTGGCCGACTGACGCCCGAATAGTACCTCTGCCGTCCCGGTTCGCGGTGCGCTATCGGTGGCGAGACCCGGGAAAGGCGCTGCCCGCCGACATCGGCGACCAAATCGTGGACTGAAAAGTCCATAATCGACAAGGTGAAAGAGATATGGCAGTTTTGAACCGATTACGGGTTTCACCGAAGCTTTAGGGGGACCGGTTCTTTGGGCTTAGTACCGATAATGATTGGCTCGCATCTATCGGATCGCAGAGCTTTATTCGACTAAAAAATAGGAGAATTGATTATACGAGTGGGCACAATTCGTCTATTCCCAAGCGCAATGCAATGCAGGGTTTTACAGCCAGTAATGGACAGAAAGTAGTATGGCAGGTATAGTTTCCCAATTAATGGAACACAGCCATTCCTAAAAAGAACCTGAGAGACCAGACCATGGGCGGCGCCACATGACGACATTCACGACGTCAGCTCATTAAAAATAAGCCTTCAGTTGCGGGCGCCCGGTAGCGTTCGCAACTGTTTTTTTCATTAATCCGGCTATTCCCGACAACGCCCATTTATTGCGTAGCGATTTAATTGCTCGCGGTATGGAAACGCTTGCGCACGCCCAAAAAGAAAACGGGGCTTCTGAATAAACAGAAACCCCGTTTAATACAACTGGTGCCGGCTGCAGGACTCGAACCCGCCACCTCATGATTACAAGTCAAGCGCTCTACCTGATGAGCTAAGCCGGCATGAGGCCGTGATTCTACTTCATTTTACGATCTTGAGGCGAGCCCTTCCGCCACCTTTCGATCCGTCGTCGTCAGGCTGCGGACCGTCGGTCGCGCTTTCACCCTTCGCGGTCGCCGCGTCCGTCGCCGGCGCCGTCTCGACCGCACGTGGCGCGGGCGCCTCCGTCTCTTCGGTCAGTTCCGCGTCGGCGCCCGAATCCCGCGCCTCACCGCCCGCCGACTCGACCGGGAACGCCATGCCCTGGCCGTTTTCACGCGCGTAGATCGCGAGAATATTGGCGATCGGCACTTCGATCTTGTGCGACTTGCCGGAGAAACGCGCGCTGAACTCGATCCACTCATTGCCCATCTGCAACTGGCTGGTCGCCTCGAAGCTGATGTTCAACACGATTTCGTTGTCGCGCACGAACTGACGCGGCACGCGCGTCTGGTTGTCGACCCGGACCGCGATATGCGGCGTATAGCCGTTATCCGTGCACCACTCATAGAGCGCGCGCAGCAGGTAGGGCTTGGTGGAAATCTCTTGCATCAACAGTCCTCTTACCGGGCGCGGGCCCGCGCTCACTCAGCCGCGCGGCGCCCCCACCCCAAAGCCAAACTCAACGACGCATCACCTTTTCCGACGGCGTCAGCGCTTCGATATAGGCCGGGCGGCTGAAAATGCGCTCGGCGTACTTCATCAGCGGCGCGGCGTTCTTCGACAGTTCGATGCCGTAGTGGTCCAGACGCCACAGCAGCGGAGCAATCGCGACGTCGAGCATCGAGAACTCTTCGCCGAGCATGTACTTGTTCTTCAGGAAGATCGGCGCGAGTTGCGTCAGGCGATCGCGGATCGCGAGACGGGCCTTCTCGTGATTCTTCTCGGCGGCCTTGCCCTTTTCGTTTTCCAGCGTGCCGACGTGCACGAACAACTCTTTCTCGAAGTTCAGCAGGAACAGGCGGGCGCGGGCGCGCTGAACCGGGTCGGCCGGCATCAGTTGCGGGTGCGGGAAGCGCTCGTCGATATACTCGTTGATGATGTTCGATTCGTACAGAATCAGGTCCCGTTCGACGAGAATCGGCACCTGACCGTACGGATTCATCACTGCGATGTCTTCCGGCTTGTTAAACAGGTCGACGTCGCGGATCTCGAAGTCCATGCCCTTTTCGAACAACACCAGCCGGCAGCGCTGGGAGAACGGGCAAGTTGTGCCGGAATACAGAACCATCATGTTTACGTTTCCTCAAAAAGCTGAAAGGCCAGCGCACGGAAAAACCGTTCAGCAGGTTTTTCCTGGCGCCGGCCCCACGCCGGGTGACGGCGTGATTATTTGATATGTTTCCAGTACGCGGCGTTCAGTCGCCAGGCGAAAAAGCTCAGGATACCGAGGAACATCAGCACCCACACGCCAAGCTGCTTGCGGGTTTTCTGGGTCGGTTCGGACATCCATGACAGGTACGACACGAGGTCGGCCACAGCAGAATCATAATCTACCGGCGACATCGTCCCCGGAGTGACCTGCTGGAAGCCAACAAATTTGTGTACCGTTTCGCCAGTTTTTTCGTCGGTTTCATCCCCGAACTTCGCGGTACGTTGCCCCTGAAGCTGCCACAGCACGTGAGGCATGCTCACGTTTTCATACACCAGATTGTTCCAGCCGGTAGGCCGCGTATTGTCGCGGTAAAAGCTGCGTAAATACGTGTACAGCCAGTCTTTGCCGCGCGCCCGCGCTTCCACCGATAAATCCGGCGGACTCGCGCCGAACCACGCTTTCGCGTCTTCAGGGCGTATCGCCACGGTCATGGTGTTACCGATTTTATCCGTGGTGAACAACAGATTCGCCTGAATTTCGTTCGGCGTGATGCCGATGTCGGTCAGCCGGTTGTAGCGCATCAGGTTCGCGCTGTGGCAATTCAGGCAATAGTTTACAAACAATCGCGCGCCGTGCTGCAAAGAAGCGAAATTCTCCGCGTTATCCGGCGCGCGGTCGAGCGGGAAATTCTCGTCCGCGTAGGCCGGGGCGGCCAGCACCGCGAGCAGTGTCGCGCCGATCAGCGCGCACTTCATAAGCAGTTTCTTCATTTCGTGTTCTCCTGGCTCGCGATTAGTGAGGCTTGAACCGCACCCGCTCGGGCGGCTGCTTGAACGTGCCAAGCCTCGTCCAGAACGGCATACCGAGGAAAAACGCGAAGTAGATCAGCGCGCAGATCTGGGCGATCAACGTGGCGACCGGCGACGGCGGTTTCGTGCCGAGGAAAGCGAGGGTCAGGAACGCGGCCACGAAGATACCGTAGAACACCTTGTGAAAAAACGGCCGGTAACGGATCGATTTGACCGGCGAGCGGTCGAGCCAGGGCAGGAAGAACAGCGAAACCACTGCGCTGCCCATCACCACCACGCCCCAGAACTTCGATTCAGTGAACGCCATGGCCAGAATCACCAGCACCGCGAGCACCGGCAGGCCGAGTTTCCACTTGCCGCGCGCGCGCACCAGCGCGAGCAGGCCGAGCAGCGCGATCACGACCATCAGCACGATCTTGAACGGATCGGTGGTGGCGCGCAGCATCGCGTAGAAGGCCGTGAAGTACCACACCGGCGCGATTTCGGGCGGCGTCTGCAACGGGTTGGCCGGCACGAAGTTGTTCGCCTCGAGGAAGTAGCCGCCCATCTCCGGCGCGAAGAAGATGATCGCCGCGAAGATCAGCAGGAACACCGTTACGCCCATGAAGTCGTGCACCGAGTAGTACGGGTGGAACGGGATGCCGTCGAGCGGAATGCCGTCCCGATCCTTCTTCGCCTTGATCTCGATGCCGTCCGGATTGTTCGACCCGACTTCATGCAGCGCGACCAGGTGGGCGACCACCAGACCGATCAGCACCAGCGGAATCGCGATTACGTGAAACGCGAAGAAGCGGTTCAGCGTGACGTCCGAGACCACGTAGTCGCCGCGAATCCACAGCGAGAGATCCGGACCGATGAACGGAATTGCCGAGAACAGGTTCACGATCACCTGCGCGCCCCAGAACGACATCTGGCCCCACGGCAGCAGGTAGCCGAAAAACGCCTCGGCCATCAGGCACAGGAAAATCGCGCAGCCGAAGATCCACACCAGTTCGCGCGGCTTGCGGTATGAGCCGTACATCAGCCCGCGGAACATATGCAGATACACGACGACGAAGAACATCGACGCGCCCGTGGAGTGCATATAGCGGATCAGCCAGCCCCACGGCACCTCGCGCATGATGTACTCGACCGACGAGAACGCGAGCGTCGCGTCGGGCTTGTAGTTCATGGTGAGGAAGATGCCGGTGACGATCTGGTTGACCAGCACCAGCAGCGCGAGCGAACCGAAGAAGTACCAGAAGTTGAAGTTCTTCGGCGCGTAGTACTCGGAAACGTGCTTTTTCCAGGTGGAGGTCAGCGGAAAGCGCCGGTCGATCCAGCCGACCAGCCCGGTCGTCTCTACTTCGTGTTCGATCGCCATTACGCTTCTCCTTTCTCGTCCTTGCCGATCACGAGGCCGGTGGCCGACGTGAACATGTAGGGCGGGATGTCGAGGTTCTGCGGCGCAGGTTTGTTCTTGAAGACGCGGCCGGCCATGTCATAGGTCGAGCCGTGGCAAGGGCAGAGAAAGCCGCCTGGCCAGTCGTCCGGAAGATTGGGCTGCGCGCCCTCCTGGAAGCGCGGCGTCGGCGTACAACCCAGATGGGTGCACACGGCGACGGCGACGAAAAGGTTCTTGTGGTCGGCGCGTGAACGGAACTCGTTATTGCAGTACTCCGGCAACGGCATCGAAAAAGGATTCTTGGTGTGGGGATCCGCCACTTCGTTATCGGCTTTCTGGACATCGGCGAGCATCTTGTCGGTGCGGTTGATGATCCACACCGGCTTTCCACGCCAGGCTACGGTCTTCATGTCGCCGGGCTTGAGATCGCTGATATCGACTTCGACCGGGGCACCTGCTGCCTTGGCCTTTTCAGATGGTGCAAACGAACTAACAAAGGGTACGACAGTGGCAACGCCTCCTATGCCACCTGCTACGGTCGTCGCTATCAGCCAGGTACGGCGGCTGCCGTCGACGCGTTCATCTTCCTTGTCTCGCATCACACGCCCCACTTCTGAGTTGGATTTTTCCTTCACGTCGCTTCTACCGCCGCTAGTTTGCGCGAATGGAGTCGCCATTTACAAGGGCCGATTGCCAAAAACCGTGCGAAGCCCTTGATAAATCAGGGTTACTCCGTACGGATCGCAAACTTTTTCGCACCTCCTTTTAAGTGCCCTCTGCGTTATTCCTGCGTTTTTCTTCTCTAATGCGTTTTACGTCGATCTTGCAATTCAAACGGGATTCGGGATATCGATAAAGAGGTGTTCAATATCGAACTGCTCGGACAGATGCTTGCCCACCGCCTGCACGCCGAAGCGCTCCGTCGCATGATGGCCGGCCGCGAGAAACGCAACGCCGCTCTCCGCCGACGTGTGCATGACCGACTCCGACACTTCGCCGGTCAGGTAGATGTCGGCGCCCGCGTTGATGGCTGCGTCGAACATGCCTTGCGCGGCGCCTGTGCACCAGGCCACGCGGCGCAGCTCACGATCTGCGTCGCCGAAGACGAGCGGCGTACGGCCGAGTGTCTGCTCGACTTGCGCGGTGAAGTGCGCGAGCGTGATCGGCATCGGGAAGGTGGCGAGCCAGCCGAGATCGTTCTCGCCGAAACGCGCGTCGCTGATCCAGCCCATCTTCGCGCCGATCTGCGCGTTGTTGCCGAACTCGGGATGGTCATCGAGCGGCAGGTGATAGGCGAACAGATTCAGTTCGTTGGCGATCAGCAGTTTCAGACGCGCATATTTGCGGCCGGTGATCTGCGGCGCTTCGTTGCGCCAGAAGTAGCCGTGATGGACCAGCACGGCGTCCGCGCCCCAATCGAGCGCCGCCTCCAGGAAGGCCGCCGAAGCGGTCACGCCGGTCGCGAGCTTATTGATCCTGCGACGCCCCTCGACCTGCAGCCCATTGGGGCAATAGTCCTTGAAGCGCGCGGTTTCAAGGAGATTGTTCAAGTACAATTCAAGTTCGATCCGATCCATATAAACCTCTAGTCTTCAGATGCTTAGACGCTTTTGGCTGTTCTTTGCCCAAGCGGTGACCGTGCTGTTGGCGCTCATGTTCATCATTGCGACTCTCAAACCGCAGTGGCTGCAGCGACAGGGGCAATTCGGCAAGCAACTCGCCGAACCGATCGTCGCCCTGCGGGAAGTGGCGCCAAGCATCGGCAGCGGCCCAGCCCAGGCGTCGTATGCGGACGCCGCGCAAAAAGCCATGCCCGCGGTCGTCAATGTGTTCTCCAGCAAGGATGGCTCACTGCCGCCCGACCCGCGCGCGAAAGACCCACTGTTCCGCTACTTCTTCGGCGACAAGAACAATCGCAAGCAGCGGGAGCAGCCCGCGTCGAATCTGGGCTCCGGCGTGATAGTGAGTTCGGAAGGTTACATTCTAACGAACCAGCACGTCGTGGACGGCGCCGACCAGATCGAAATCGCGCTAGCCGACGGCCGCACCACGAATGCGAAAGTGATCGGCGTCGATCCGGAAACGGATCTGGCCGTGCTAAAGGTCAACATGACCCATCTGCCCACCATTACGCTCGGCCGCATGGACCAGACGCGCGTGGGCGACGTGGTGCTGGCGATCGGCAACCCGTTCGGCGTCGGCCAGACGGTGACCATGGGTATCGTCAGCGCGCTCGGGCGCAATCACCTCGGCATCAACACGTTCGAAAACTTCATCCAGACCGACGCGGCCATCAACCCGGGCAACTCGGGCGGCGCACTGGTCGACGTGAACGGCAACCTGCTCGGCATCAACACCGCCATCTATTCGCGCTCGGGCGGCTCGCTCGGCATCGGCTTCGCGATTCCCGTGTCGACGGCGCGCAGCGTGCTGGAGAGCATCATCACCACGGGTTCGGTCACGCGCGGCTGGATTGGCGTGGAGCCGCAGGACGTGACGCCGGAAATCGCCGAATCGTTCGGGCTGGAGCAGAAGTCGGGGGCGATTGTCGCGGGCGTGCTGAAGAACGGCCCCGCGGACCGTGCGGGCATCAAGCCGGGCGACATTCTCGTGAGCGTGAACGGCCAGGAGATCACCGACACCACGCGCCTGTTGAACGTGATCGCGCAGATCAAGCCGGGCACGGCTGCGAAGGTGCATCTCGTGCGCAAGAGCCGTGAGATGGATCTGGACGTCACCATCGGCAAACGTCCGCCCCCGCCGAAGCAACCGGTCGAGGACAACGGCGGTGGTGATCAGCAGGATGATGATGGGGGTTGAGGTGCGCGGGGGTAGGTCGTCGAGCTAAGCTTGCCACCGCCCCGATTTCATTGCTTCTTCGAGCATGCCGAGCGTGAGCGATCTACCGCCGAGGGTGTCGCGCGCACTGGCGCTGAACGGCGACTTGGCCACCGTGGCAAGAAAAGACCCGATAGTCAGCTTTGCTGCGGGGTAGTAATGATGGAGATCAAACTCACTTAGCTCGACGTGAAACTGAACGGCCCACCTTTCCATGAATTCGGAGATGTGGTCGGGGTTCATGTCCAGATCGTGATAGAGGTCGGTTTCTCTCGTGAGTTGGAGTTGGCCGACAATCGGTTTGCCGGCATCTTCCTTAGCGAACGCTTCCAGATTTTTCCAGATATCAGCCGTCATAGGCGGCCCTATGCTTTAACAAGTCCGTTATACGAGATAACCGAGCGATAAATGATTGTAGGCACATCGGAAGCGAGGAGAACCCAGCCGACACCGGGAATTGCGCGTCCGACGAACGCGCCGACGCTGCGGGTGAACTTGATCCGCAGCAAAATAAGACTTTTGAATGATGTCACTGTCGGCAAGAGCCTGTATTTCGGCTCGTAGGGCAACAGACTGAGCGAGACAACCGACGCGATTGACGTTCCCCTCACGGCACCCGAAAACTTGCTGCGCGTCGGAATGAATCGCCGACCCAGCAAGACACTGGCAACACCAACGACATCGTCGACACCAAGCTGCTTACAGGTCTCGTCAATGACGATAAGAAAAAATAGCTCTTCTCGCGTTAGGCCGCCATGTATTCCGTATTTATATTGATTTGACATATCGACGCCCGTCTATCGACAGACGAAATAATATCGATCAATAATTGGATGAACAATTAGACGCCTTAAGATTTTCAAGGCCGACTCTCAGAACGCGCGCCTCTCGTGCAATTGAAAAAATAGCGGAGATCTAGACCAGCAGCGACATCAATCAAAAAAGGCAGCCCGTGATGGGCTGCCTCTTGATCAACTTATGCAGAGAAAACTCGTGCCGCTCAATCCGACGCGCCCGCATCCTCGATCACCACCGGTTGCTTACCCACGATCAACCGCGCCGCGATAATCCCCGCTTCGTAAAGCACGATCAGCGGAATCGCCAGAATCAGTTGCGAGAACACGTCCGGCGGCGTGACCACGGCGGAGATAACAAACGCGCCGACGATCACATACGGACGAATCTCCTTGAGCTTCTTGAGCGTCACCACATTCATGCGAACCAGCAGCACCACCACGATCGGCACTTCGAAAGTCACGCCGAACGCGATGAACATGGTCAGCACGAAACTCAGGTAATTGTCGATGTCCGTGGTCATCTCGGCGCCGAGCGGCGCGTTGTAGTGCGCCATGACGCGGAAAATGGTCGGGAACACCACGAAGTACGCGAACGCCATGCCGCACAGGAATAGCGTGTAGCTGCTGCCGACCAGCGGCCCGACCAGTTTCTTCTCATGCTGATAAAGACCCGGCGCGACGAACGCCCAGATCTGGTACAGCACGATCGGCAGCGCGATCACGAAGGCCACCAGCATGGTCACCTTCATCGGCACGAAGAACGAGCCGGTCACGTCGGTGACGATCATCTTGCCGTCCTTCGGCAAGTTCTGCATCAGAGGCCGCGCCAGCAACCGGAAAATATCCGGCGCCCAATACACGAGTCCCACGAACACCACGATGACGGCAAGGCCGGCGCGAATGATGCGGTCGCGCAATTCTACGAGGTGGGAAATGAAGGTCTCTTCAGTGCCTTCGTCCTGGGTTTGCTGGGGGTCGCTCACACCGGCCCTCGGTTAGAGATTGTCGTTCTGATCATCAGAAGAAGCGCGTCGGACGACGCATGGTGGCCGGCGTATGCCGCGCCACGCGCGCCGCACCAGACTGCACGCGCGTGCGGCGCGTGGTCGCGCGCTTGTACCAGGTGGGCATGGCCGTCTGCTTGACGCGCCAGTTCTTGCGTTTGGGCGCCGCAGCCGGCGTGCTGCTCGGCCACGACGTATTGCCTGCGTTGCCAACGTCTTCGAGCGCGCCGCCCGCAATGCTCGGCGACACCGACGTGCCGCTGTTCCACGCGTCGTTCAGCTCGGTCTCGTGCTTGCGCAGATTGTCCTGAACGGAAGTTTCGACGTTGGTCGCGGCCGCCTCGAACTCGCTTTTCATGCGACGCAGTTCGTCGAGCTCGATTTCGCGCGTGACTTCGGCCTTCACGTCGTTGATATACCGCTGCGCGCGGCCGAACAACGCGCCGGCCGTGCGGGCGACGCGTGGCAGGCGCTCAGGCCCGAGGACGACAAGCGCGACGACGCCGATCAGCGCCATCTTGGTTAGACCGAGGTCCAGCATGAAGTGGAATGTCCGTCAGTAACGCGGGTAAGCCGCGGCTTAGCGGTAATCGCCCGAACGCGGCGCCTTTTCCTTCGCCTCCACATCCACGGCGCCGTTACGCGGCAGTTCGCGCTGTTGCGCTTCGCCTGCCGGCGTTTCGGCTTCCTTCATGCCTTCCTTGAAGCCCTTCACCGCGCCACCGAGATCGGTGCCGATATTGCGCAGCTTCTTCGTGCCGAAGACGAGCGCCACGATCAACAACACGATCAGCCAATGCCAAATGCTCAACGAACCCATGACTACTCTCCTTAACCCCGATGCCGCACCTTGATGCGGAGAAACTCGTGCGCCTTGCGGCGTGAATCGAAGCGCGTACGCTTCATCTATACGTTACCGCGAGCCCTTTCGCTTCAATCCGCAAGAGGAAGGGCCATTTTGGTCAGACGATCGCGTCGGCGTCGTTACAATGCGGTAAAAACAACGGCTGCGCTATTGTCCATGACCAAAACCCGGCGCGCCGCCGCGTTGCCAGGTCAGCCCATGCGCTGCCAGGGGCGCGGTCCCGCGAGAATATGCGCGTGCAGGTGATACACCTCTTGCCCGCCGCCCGGACCAGTATTGATGACAGTGCGAAAACCCGTTTCGCCGCCGGTGTACGCCACGCCTAACTGATCGGCCAGACGCGCGGTCAAGACAAGCATTCTACCAAGCAGCGGCGCATCGCTTTCGGTGCAATTCGACAGCGTGGCGATGTGCTTGCGCGGTATCACCAGCACATGCGTTTCGGCCGCCGGACGAATGTCGCGGAAGGCAATGAACTCGTCGTCTTCGTGGACTTTGGTCGACGGGATCTCGCCGGCGGCGATCTTGCAGAAAAGGCAGTTCGGGTCGTGGCTCATCGTATTCCTGACACAGTAGGGCTGAAACGCGAAGCATGCGTGGCGCGGTTCATGTCAGGCCCGGCAACGGTCGGACGAAACTCAGAACCAGCCACGCGGATTCGCGAGCGGCTTGTTATCGTACAGATACAGCCAGCCTTTGATAATACGGTACAACATCCAGATGCTCACGGCCCACAGTACCGGAATGCCGATCACCACGAACAGCAGCACGCCGCCGATCAGATAACCCAGCAAGGCCATCCAGAAAGAACGGATCTGCCACTCGAAGTGGGCTTCGTAGGGCGTGCCCACCACATCGGGCCGCTTCACGTAGTTGATGATGATCGCGATCAGGATCGTCAGGCCGCCCGTTAGCCAGTGAACCGCGTACAGCGCATACAGAACGTGGGTGAGCGTGCGCAGGCTGCGCTCGCGTTCCGGCTCGATAGCATTGCGGTAGGCCGGCGGCGAATAGCTTTCATGCGACTGTTCCATGCTTGCGTCCTCCCAAGGATGCGATCAGATGCGTTCAGTGCCCGCCACTTCAAGACTGCGGCGCGCCACCGCGGTCCGGCCACCGCCCGGTCGCCGGACCGCCGCCGCTCAATCGCCGTTCTGCTCGCGCTCGCGGCTCTTGCGCAGCGCCTTTTCCTCGATGCCCGACATGCCTTCGCGGCGCTCGAGTTCGGCGAGCACGTCCGCGGGGTTCAGATCGAAGTGCGACAGCATCACGAGGCAGTGAAACCACAGGTCCGCGACTTCCCCGACCAGCGCTTTCGGCGCGCCGCCGTGGCGCGCATCTTTGGCGGCCAGCACGACTTCGGTGGCTTCTTCGCCGATCTTCTTCAGCACCGCGTCGTCGCCCTTGTGGAACAGGCGCGATACGTACGAGACGTCCGGATCGCCGCCCTTGCGGCTGTCGATGATCGCCGCGAGGCGCAGCAGCGTGTCGGTCGTGGACGCGGAGTCAGACGACGTGGTTTGCGTGGATTGCGTCATTTGTAGATGTGTTCGGGGTCTTTCAGCACCGGATCGACGGCGACCCAGTCGCCATCTTCCACCGAGCCTTCGAATTTCTGGAAAAAGCACGAGTGGCGGCCGGTATGGCAGGCAATGCCCGACACCTGCTCCACCTTCAGCAGCACGACGTCTTCGTCGCAATCGAGCCGCAGTTCGTGCACATGCTGCACGTGGCCGGACTCTTCGCCCTTGAACCACAGCCGCTGACGCGATCGCGAGAAATACACCGCACGGCCCGTTTCGACGGTTTTCGCCAACGCTTCGCGGTTCATCCACGCGAACATCAGCACGTCGTTTGTCGACGCTTCCTGCGCGATCACCGGCACGAGGCCGTTCGCGTCCCACCTGACCTTGTCGAGCCAATTGATTGCCGAGGGATTCACCACGTCACAACCTCACCGAAATGCCTTGATCGGCCATGAAGCGCTTGGCCTCGCCCACGGTGTGTTCGCCGTAGTGGAAAATGCTCGCGGCGAGTACAGCGTCCGCGTGGCCCTCCTTGATGCCGTCCGCCAGATGCTGCAGGTTGCCCACGCCGCCCGAGGCGATCACCGGGATCGGCACCGCGTCGGACACCGCGCGCGTGAGCGCGAGGTCGAAGCCGCTCTTGGTGCCGTCGCGATCCATGCTGGTCAGCAGGATTTCGCCGGCGCCGAGTTCGGCCATCTTGCGCGCCCATTCGACCGCATCCAGCCCGGTGGCCTTGCGTCCGCCGTGCGTGAAAACTTCCCAGCGCGGCGTTTCGCCTTGCGCGGAGACGCGCTTCGCGTCGATCGCGACCACGATGCATTGCGAGCCGTATTTGTCCGTTGCGTCTTTCACGAGCTGCGGATTCGCCACTGCCGACGAATTCATGCTGATCTTGTCCGCGCCCGCGTTCAGCAGACGCCGCACGTCTTCGACGGCGCGCACGCCGCCGCCGACCGTCAGCGGAATGAACACCTGCGAGGCGACCGCTTCGATGATCGGCAGAATCAGGTCGCGCTGATCCGAAGTCGCCGTGATGTCGAGGAAGGTGAGTTCGTCGGCGCCCTGATCGTCGTAACGGCGGGCGATTTCGACCGGGTCGCCCGCATCGCGCAGTTCGACGAAGTTGACGCCCTTGACCACACGGCCAGCCGTGACGTCGAGACAGGGGATGATGCGTTTAGCTAGAGCCATGATCTTGCAATTCTGCCAATACCGCTGATGAGGCCGCTCGCCTGGGCGAGCGGCACAGTGCCGGCGCGGTCAGTCGCGCCGCCGGTGAGTTCCGCGCAACCGGCTCGAGACGGTGGTATGCCGGTGTCAGGCCGCAGCGCTCGGACGCCGACGATTCGCTCACCGCGACGCCGAACGCACGAGGCGCGAGCGGCAAGCCTGCCGGCCCCGCCTCACCGTGTTAAGCGTCGTCCGATTCGCGCAGCCGGTCCGCGAGGGTTTGCGCCGCCGCGAAGTCGAGGTCGCCCGAGTAGATGGCCCGGCCGCAGATCACGCCTTCAATGCCTTCGTCTTCGACTTCGCACAGCGATTCGATGTCCGCGAGGTTCGACAACCCGCCGCTCGCGATCACCGGAATCTTCACCGCGCGCGCGAGACGCACCGTCGCTTCGATGTTGATGCCCTGCAGCATGCCGTCTCGGCCGATGTCGGTGTAGATGATCGACTCGCAGCCGTAGTCCTCGAACTTGCGCGCGAGATCGGCCACTTCGTGACCGGTCAGCTTGCTCCAGCCGTCGGTTGCGACCTTGCCGTCTTTCGCATCCAGCCCGACGATGATATGGCCGCCGAACGCCGTGCAGGCATCCTGCAAAAAGCCGGGATTCTTCACCGCCGCCGTGCCGATGATCACGTACGACAAACCGTCGTCCAGATAGCGCTCGATCGTATTCAGGTCGCGAATGCCGCCGCCCAGTTGAACGGGAATCTCGCCGCCCACCTCCTCGATGATCGCGCGAATCGCGTCTTCGTTCTTCGGCTTGCCGGCGAACGCGCCATTCAGGTCGACGAGGTGCAGACGCCGGGCTCCGCGATCGACCCAGTGTCGGGCCATCGCCGCCGGTTCCTCGGAAAATATCGTCGCCTGGTCCATATCGCCCTGTTTGAGGCGTACACACTGACCGTCTTTCAGGTCGATGGCGGGGATCAGCAGCATAGCAATCGGGTGTTGTCTGGGAATGGGTTGGAGGTCGGCGCGAGCGACTGATGGTTCAGCCCGCCGGGACGCCGTTTCGCTAGTTTAGTACAACTCTTTCGACGCCCTTGCGCGGCGTCGTGGGCAAGCGAAATCGCGATGCCGCCATTGCGGCGCGCGGCGCACGTTTCGCTTGTGGCGAAACGACGCGCGGCAACAGGATGAAGAAAGGCGCTCACGGGTTCCAGTGCACGAAGTTGCGATACACGCGCAGCCCCGCTTCGGCGCTCTTTTCAGGGTGGAATTGGGTCGCGAAGATGTTATCCCGCGCCACCGCCGAGGTAAAGGGCACGCCATACACCGTTTCGCCCGCCGTATGGGCGGCATTGTCCGGCACCACGTAATAACTGTGCACGAAGTAGAAGAACGCGTTGTCCGCGACGCCGTCCCAGAGCGGATGCGGCTGCGTCTGGCGCACGCGGTTCCAGCCCATTTGCGGCACCTTGAAACGCGAGCCGTCGTCCTGCAGTTGGCCTTCAAGGTCGAAGCGCAGCACCTTGCCGGGCAACAGGCCGAGGCCGGGCGTGTCGCCCTCCGCGCTCCAGTCGAACAGCATCTGCTCGCCGACGCACACGCCCATCAACGGCTTGGTGCGCGACGCTTCGATCACCGCTTCCTGCAAGCCGGACTCGCCGAGACTGCGCATGCAGTCGGGCATCGCACCTTGGCCTGGCAGCACCACGCGGTCGGCGGCACGGATCGCTTCCGGCCGGTCGACGATCGCCACATCCGCTTCCGGCGCGGCTTTGCGCAGTGCCTGGGCAACCGAGCGCAGGTTGCCCATTCCGTAATCCACAATCGCTATCGAAGTTTTCATTTCAAATTAGGCAGCAATGCCTTCAATCCATCGACGATGAATTCCACCGCCAGCGCCGATAACATCAAACCCATGAGCCGCGTGCCGATGTTGATACCCGTGCGACCGACCCAGCGGGCAATCGGTTCGGCGAGGCGCAGCGAAAAAAAACAGATCGCCGCCAACACCGCGCCGATCGCGACGAGGCTGATCCGGTCGTACCAGTGCGCCGAACCGGCCGCATAGATGATCGTGGTGCTGATCGCGCCCGGACCGGTCAACAGCGGAATCGCCAGCGGCACGACCGCGATGTTGTCCTTCTGCTCCGCTTCGTGGCGTTCTTCCGGCGTCGACCGGCTGTTGCCGATCTGCGCGTTCAACATGTTGATCGCCATCAGCAGCATGATGATCCCGCCGCCCACTTCGAGCGAGCCGACCGAAATGCCGAAGAAGCTGATGATCTGCTGCCCGAGCAGCGTGGTCACCGCAATCACGCAGAACACCGAAATGGCCGCGATCCGGATGGTCCTCCGCCGCTCGGCGTCGCTCTGATGCGCCGTCAGGCTCATGAAGAACGGGATGGCGCCGACCGGGTTGATCAACGCCAGCAGCGAAATAAACGACTTCAGAATGTCCATCGCACACCGGGTGCGAGCGCAATCGGCGCCGGTCCCGGTCCAGGTAAATGAGCCAGCTAACGAGCGCTTAAAGGCTGCCCTTGGTCGACGGAATCTGCCCCGCCGCGCGTTCGTCCAGTTCGGTGGCCATGCGCAATGCACGCCCGAACGCCTTGAACACCGTTTCCATCTGGTGATGGGCGTTCAGGCCGCGCAGGTTGTCGATATGCAGCGTCACGCCGGCGTGATTCACGAAGCCGCGGAAAAATTCGATGGATAGATCGACGTCGAACGTGCCGATCCGCGCGCGCGTAAACGGCACATGGAATTCGAGCCCCGGACGACCGGAAAAATCGATCACGACGCGCGAGAGCGCTTCGTCGAGCGGCACGTAAGAATGACCGTAACGGCGAATGCCCTTCTTGTCGCCGATCGCTTTCGCGACGGCCTGGCCGAGCGTGATGCCGGTATCTTCGACCGTGTGGTGGTCGTCGATATGCAAATCGCCATGCGCTTCGATCTCGAGGTCGAACAATCCATGCCGCGCGATCTGGTCGAGCATGTGGTCCAGAAACGGCACGCCGGTGGCCAGCTTCTGCTGACCGGTGCCGTCCAGATTGATCTTCACACGGATCTGCGTTTCGCTGGTGTTGCGAACGACTTCCGCAAGGCGCATGGTAATTCCTCGAATCTAGCTAGAAAGCGATAAGTAGGTGGGATGGGAAAACGGCGGGCCGCGAGTGCTTTCCCGTTGTCGGGAAACGCGCTTGCGCGGCCATTCGGCACGCCTTCAGTGCAATACGAGCTTCAGTGCGGCGAGCAATTGCGCGTTTTCTTCCGGCGAACCGACGGTCAAACGCACGCAATTGGCCAGCAATGGATGCATTTTACTCACGTTTTTGATCAGAACCCGCGCCGCCAGTAGCGTTTCGAACAGGACCGACGCATCCGGCACGCGCACCAGCAGGAAGTTGCCGGCGCTCGGGAACACTTCGGCGCCCGGCAACCCGGCCACTGCGTGCGCGAGTTTCGTCCGTTCTTCACGCAATTGCGCGGCTTGCGAATCGAGCACGTCGACGTGATCGAGCAGAAAATCGGCGGCGGCTTGTGTGAGCACGTTGGTGTTGTACGGAGGCCGCACTTTGTCGAATTCGGTCAGCCAGGCCGGCTTGCCGACCAGATACCCGAGACGGATGCCGGCCAGACCGAGCTTGGACACCGTGCGCATGACTACGACATTGTCGAACGCGTCGGCGCGCGGCAGCCAGCTTTGCTGCGCGAACGGCTGGTAGGCCTCGTCGATCACCACGAGGCTCTTACTGGCCGCGGCGATGATGCGCTCCATGTCGGCGTCGTCGAACAGCGTGCCGGTCGGGTTGTTCGGATAGGCGAGGTAGATGATCGCCGGCTGGTGCTCGGCGATCGCGGCCAGCATCGCTTCGGTGTCGAGCGTGAAGTCCGCTTTCAGCGGCACGCCGACGAACTCGAGATTCGCCAGTTTCGCCGACATCTGATACATCACGAAACCCGGCACAGGCGCGAGCACCTTGGCGCCCGGCTGCGAGCATGCGACCGACACCATGCTGATGATCTCGTCCGAGCCGTTGCCGAGCAGCACGTCGCAGCCGGCCGGCACCTGCATCACACGCTTGATCTTCTCGATCAGCGCATCCGGACGCGGCGCCGGATAGCGGTTCAGCGCGACCCCCGCCAGGTGCTCGCCCAGATGCGCGGCCAGCACCGGCGGCAGCGGGAACGGATTTTCCATCGCGTCGAGCTTGATGTAGCCCGTCGCGTCCGGAACCGGATAGCTCGTCATCGCGAGCACGTCGCGGCGGATGATGTCTTGAGGTGTCGTCATAGGTCGGTGGAGCGGGCCGCGAGGAAACGCCGGCCCGGCGTCGGCGGCATGCGGGCCGCCCCAGCTTGGTCTCTGATGTCGTTATTGAACGTGGAACCGCGCGCAATCCGTCGCCGGCGTTCGCGGGCATCGGTTCGATGCCCGCGGCTTGAGCGTCGGACTCAACGCACTCAGCCGTTTTGCCGCATCCGGTATTCGGCGCTTCGGGCATGCGCCTGCAGGCCTTCGCCGTAAGCGAGTTCGGCGGCGATCTCGCCAAGCGTCTGCGCACCTTCCGCGCTGACCTCGATCACGCTCGAACGCTTGAAGAAATCATAGACGCCCAAGGGAGACGAGAACCGTGCGGTACGAGACGTAGGCAAAACGTGATTTGGCCCCGCGCAGTAGTCGCCGAGGCTTTCGCTGGTGTAGCGGCCGAGGAAGATCGCGCCGGCATGGCGGATCAGCTGGCCCCATTGATGCGGCTCCAGCGCGGAGATTTCGAGGTGCTCCGGGGCGATGTCGTTGGCGATCGCGCAGGCTTCGGCCATGTCGCGCACCTTGACCAGCGCGCCGCGCCCTTCCAGCGACGCGCTGATCACGTCGCGGCGCGGCATGGTGGGCAGCAGTTCGTCGATCGCATCTCTTACCCGGCCGATGAACGCGTCGTCCGGGCACAGCAGGATGGACTGCGCGAGTTCGTCGTGCTCGGCTTGCGAGAACAGGTCCATCGCCACCCAGCGCGGGTCCGTGGTGCCGTCGCACAGCACGAGAATTTCCGACGGCCCGGCGATCATGTCGATGCCGACCGTGCCGAACACCCGGCGCTTGGCCGAGGCGACATACGCGTTGCCCGGACCGCAGATCTTGTCGACCGCGGGAATGGTCGCCGTGCCGTACGCCAGCGCGCCCACCGCCTGGGCGCCGCCGATCGTGAATACGCGATCCACGCCGCCGAGCAACGCGGCCGCGAGCACCAGCGGATTCTTCACGCCGTCCGGCGTCGGCACCACCATGACGATTTCGCGCACGCCGGCCACTCGCGCCGGAATCGCGTTCATCAGCACCGACGACGGATACGCCGCCTTGCCGCCCGGCACGTAGATACCGGCGCGATCGAGCGGCGTAACCTTCTGGCCCAGCACGGTGCCGTCGGCTTCCGTGTACTGCCAGCTATGGCTGCCGCATTCGATCTTCTGCTTCTCGTGGTAGCCGCGCACCCGCGCCGCCGCCGCTTCGAGCGCCGCGCGGCGCTTCGGCTCGAGGCCTTCCAGCGCCGCTTCCAGCTCCGACATCGGCAGCTCGAGCGCGTCGACGCTGTTTGCCTCGACACGGTCGAAGCGGCGCGTGTACTCGAGCACCGCGGCGTCGCCGCGCGCCTTCACGTCGTTCAGAATCTGCGCGACCGAGCGCTCGATTGCTTCGTCTTCGCTCGCCTCGAACGCGAGCACCGCGTGCAGCGACTTCTGGAAGTCGGGAGCGGTGGAATCGAGTTTGCGAATCTTGATAGACATACGGGTATCCGTTTCGGTAAGGCGCGCTTTAGAGCGTGGTCACACTAGCGCGATCAGGCCGTCGTGGAGCCGGCTTTCGACGCGCGTTCGAACGCGTCGAGGATCGGCCGCAATGCGGCGCGCTTGAGCTTGAGCGCCGCCTGGTTCACAACGAGGCGCGACGAAATCTGCATGATCTCCTCCACCTCGACAAGATTGTTGGCGCGCAAGGTGTTGCCCGAGCTCACCAGGTCGACGATCGCATCGGCGAGGCCCACCAGCGGCGCCAGTTCCATCGAACCGTACAGCTTGATCAGGTCGACGTGCACGCCCTTGGCGGCGAAATGCTCACGCGCGGTTTCCACGTACTTGGTCGCCACGCGCAAGCGGGCGCCCTGGCGCACCGCGTTCGCATAATCGAAACCGGCCGCGACCGCGACCGACATGCGGCAACGCGCAATATCCAGGTCGACCGGCTGATACAGGCCGCTGCCGCCGTGCTCGAGCAGCACGTCTTTACCCGCCACGCCGAAGTCGGCCGCGCCGTATTCGACGTAGGTGGGCACGTCGGTGGCGCGCACGATGATCACGCGCAGGTTCGCGTCCGTGGTCGGCAGAATGAGCTTGCGCGAGGTTTCCGGATCTTCGGCCACTTCGATGCCCGCCGCCGCGAGCAGCGGCAGCGTTTCCTCGAAGATACGCCCTTTCGACAACGCCAGCGTGAGCGGTGCGCTCACCGCCGGCGACGACGAAGTCTGCGGCATTGCGCTCATGCCTGGCTCCCCGAGATACGGCGCACCTTCGCGCCGATAGCGGTGAGCTTGATTTCCATCCGGTCGTAACCGCGGTCGAGGTGATAGATCCGGTCGATCAGCGTTTCACCGTCGGCGCGCAAGGCGGCGATTACGAGACTCGCGGACGCGCGCAGGTCCGTCGCCATGACTTTCGCGCCGGAAAGTTGCTCGACGCCGGTCACGAGCGCGGTGTTGCCGTCGATCGTGATGTTCGCGCCGAGCCGGTTCAATTCCTGCACGTGCATGAAGCGGTTTTCGAAAATCGTCTCGACGACCTGCGAGGTGCCGGTCGCGATCGTGTTCAGCGCCATGAACTGCGCCTGCATGTCGGTCGGGAACGCCGGGTATTCGGAGGTGCGGAACGTGACCGCGCTGGGACGCTTGTCCATGCGCACGCGCATCCAGTCTTCGCCTTCTTCGATCGTGACGCCGGCTTCGCGCAGCTTTTCGGTCACCGCTTCGAGAATCAGCGGACGGACCTTGCGCAGCGTGACGTCGCCACCGGCTGCCGCCACCGCGCACAGGAACGTGCCGGCTTCGATCCGGTCAGGAATCACCGTGTGCTTGGCGCCATGCAGCTTGTCGACGCCCTGGATCACGAGACGATCCGTGCCGATGCCTTCGATCTTCGCGCCCATCTCGACCAGCAGATGCGCGAGATCGCCGACTTCCGGCTCACGCGCCGCGTTCTCGATCACGGTCTCGCCTTCGGCGAGCACGGCTGCCATCAGCAGATTTTCGGTGCCGGTCACGGTGATCATGTCGGTGACGATGCGTGCGCCCTTCAGACGCTTCGCGCGCGCTTCGATGAAGCCGTGCTCGATCGTGATCTCCGCGCCCATCGCCTGCAGGCCCTTGATATGCTGATCCACCGGCCGCGCGCCGATCGCGCAGCCACCCGGCAGCGAGACGCGCGCATGACCGAAGCGCGCAACCAGCGGGCCGAGCACGAGAATCGACGCGCGCATGGTCTTGACCATTTCGTACGGCGCGACGAGGTTATCCACCTTCGACGCGTTCAGCGACACACGCCCTTCGCCGCTCTCGATCTGCACGCCCATCTGGCCGAGCAGCTTGAGCATCGTGCGCACGTCCTGCAGGTCGGGCACGTTTTCCAGATGCACCGGCTCCGCGCTGAGCAGACCCGCGCACAGAATCGGCAACGCCGCGTTCTTCGCACCCGAGACGACGACTTCACCCGACAGCGGGTAGCCACCTTCAATGACGAGTTTATCCATGCCTGTCAGTTCCTGATTGACCCGGACTTCGGCCGGGGCTGCTTTGACTGTGTTCGGCGCGCCGCTACCGGCGTCGCGCCCTTCTTGAGTAATTCGCACTAAAGTTCCAGATTACGCGTTCTGCCATTCGGCGGGCGTCAGCGTCTTCATGCTGAGCGCGTGGATTTCTTCGCGCATGCGGTCGCCGAGCGCCGCGTACACGAGTTGATGGCGTTGGATCAGACGCTTGCCTTCGAAGCTCGGCGAAACGATGGTCGCAAAGAAATGCTGGCCGTCGCCTTCGACTTCGAGATGCTGGCAGGCGAGCCCAGCGGCGATGTATTGCTTGACCTGTTCGGGAGTCGGCAACATGAGAGAAGCTCCTGATCAGTGGCGCAGTTTGTAGCCGGAAGCGAGCATGCGCATCGCCACCACGGCCAGCACCACAAAGAAACCGGCGACGATCGCGAGGCTCACGAGCGGATTGACATCCGACATCCCGAAGAAACCGTAGCGAAAGCCGTCGATCATGTAGAAAAAGGGATTGAGCCGCGACACTTCGCGCCACACGGGTGGCAGCGTGTGAGTGGAGTAGAACACGCCCGAGAGAAACGTGAGCGGCATGATCAGAAAATTTTGAAACGCCGCGAGCTGGTCGAATTTGTCGGCCCAGATACCCGCGATCAAGCCCAGCGTGCCGAGAATCGCCGCGCCGAAAATCGCGAACAGAACGATGTAGAGCGGCGCGGTGAAGCTGACCGGCACGAACCAGATCGTCACGATGAACACGCCGAAACCCACGGCGAGGCCGCGCACCACCGCGGCGAGCACATAGGCGCCGAACATCTCGTAGTGCGACAGCGGCGGCAACAGCACGAACACCAGATTGCCGGTGATCTTCGACTGGATCAGCGAGGACGAACTGTTCGCGAAGGCATTTTGCAGCACGCTCATCATCACGAGACCCGGAATCAGGAAACTCGTGTATTCGACACCCGGATAGACCTGCACATGACCGCGCAGAGCGTGGCCGAAAATCGTCAGATACAGGAGCGCGGTGATGACCGGCGCCAGCACCGTCTGGAACGCCACCTTCCAGAACCGCAGGAGCTCCTTGTAAAACAGCGTACGGAAACCGCTCATGCAAGCCCCTCGATCACTTCCGGGCCGTTCATTACCTGAACGAACACATCTTCGAGGTCGGCTTTGCGGACCTCGATTTCTTCGAATGTGCAGCCCGCCGTGCGGCACTGCGCGAGAATCTTTTCGACGTCGTCGTAACTGGCGAGACGCAGCAGATGCTGGCGGCCATTGCCGTTGCCCGCGCCGCTTTCCACTTCGAGCGGACGCAGATCGGCCGGCAACACGCCTTGCGCGAAACGCAAGAACAGTTGCATGCCGGCAAAGCGTTGCAGCAGCGTGCTGGTGCGTTCGAGCGCCACGACCTCACCGCGCCGCAGCATGGCGATGCGGTCGCACAGCGACTCGGCTTCTTCCAGGTAGTGCGTGGTCAGCACGATGGTGTGGCCTTCGCGGTTCAGACGCGAGATGAATTTCCACAGCGTTTGCCGCAATTCGACGTCGACGCCCGCGGTCGGCTCGTCGAGCACGATCACCGGCGGCCGGTGCACCAGCGCCTGCGCGACCAGCACGCGGCGCTTCATACCGCCCGACAGCGCGCGCATGTTGGCGTCGGCTTTGTCGGTAAGGTCGAGATTGGCCATGATCTCGTCGATCCACGCGTCGTTGTTGCGCAGACCGTAGTAGCCGGACTGGATGCGCAAAGTCTCGCGCACCGTGAAAAACGGATCGAACACGAGTTCCTGCGGCACCACGCCGAGCGCGCGGCGCGCGGCGCGGAAATCACTGACCACGTCGTGGCCACGCACCGCGATACTGCCTTCATCGGCGCGCGCGAGCCCGGCGAGGATGCTGATGAGCGTTGTCTTGCCCGCGCCGTTCGGACCGAGCAGTCCGAAGAACTCGCCTTCTTCAACTGTGAGGCTGACGCCCTTGAGCGCCTGCAAGTCCTTGTAGCGCTTCTTGACGTTACGAATTTCTATGGCTGACATTGACTGTGGGCCGCGTGCGTCGCAGCGCCTAAAGGAGCCCTGAGTGGGCGCACAAATGCTGGAAGGAACGGAATTGGGGCCGGTTATAGGCCCCGAAAAACGTTTGATTATAGGGCAAAAATCGGTGGCCCTATCTCAGCCGGGGGGTTTGGAAGTGACGCGCCGGGGGCGTCAATGTCGCGCCGATAAGAGGGTATCGACGCCGTAGGCTTGCGCAAGGCTGGCGAGACCAGCCGGCAGGTTGACGATCTCGAACGCGCCGCCGCGCGCTTGAGCGGCGCGCTGCCACGCAAGGAGGACGGCCAGCGCGGACGAATCGAATTGCGCGAGCGGCGCGCAATCCACGCCGTTCGCGCCCGCCGCGATCCGTTGCAAACCCGCCGCGAGCGCGGCGTTCGCGCTCTCGTGGGTCAGCGTCGCGCCGCTTTCAAAGCGGTTCGCGACGGGGCTCAGCACTTCGCTCACGACTGCTTGCCCGCGGCGAGTTGCTGGTTGCGCTGCGTGAGGAACTGGATCAGTCCGTCCACGCCCTTCTGCTGAATCTGCTCGTTGAACTGCTGCTGATATGCCTGGATCAGCCATGCGCCGAGCACGTTGATGTCATAGACGCGCCAGCCTTGCGGCGTCTTGTAAAGACGGTAGTCCAGTTCGATCGGCGAGCCATTGTTCATCACGACCGAGCGCACCACCGTGTCGGTGTCGTCCGGGTTCATGCGGAACGGCTTGTACTGGATCTGCTGATCGCGCACCTGCGCCAAGGCGCCCGAATATGTACGGATCAGCAGCATCTTGAACTGCTCGACCACCTGGTTTTGCTGCTCCGGCGTGGCCGTGCGCCAGTTGCGGCCCATGGCCAGTTGCGTGGTGCGGCGAAAATCGGTGTACGGCAGGATCTTTTCGTTGACCAGCCGGGTGATATGCGAGATGTCGCCTTGCTGGATCGACTTGTCGGCGCGCACTGCGTCGATCACTTCCTGCGTGACCGTCTTGATCATGCCGTCGGGTGAATTGGCGTCGACCGTTTGTGCTGATGCACCGGCACTGGCAAACGAGAACAGCGCGGCGAACAGCGGAATCAAGAACAATTTTTTCATTTGGAGCCCTGCCTTAAAAAATAGTGCAACCGTTTGAGCCGACATTAGCACGCGAGTTCAGCAGCAATCCATGCGCAAACTGCGAGAGTCGTATCGATCTGTTACGGCCGCACGATCAACGCAATTTGAATGACGGAAAGTTGAAACGCGTAGGCGGCACCAGTTGGCCGGCCGGAATCTGCGTCGTTTCAGGGCCGCCATTCAGGTCCAGCGGCGGCGTTTCGGTGCTGCCCGACGCGGCTTCCGGCGCTGCCGCGGTGCCCGACGCCGCTTGCGGCGGCGTGGCCGCGGCCGCCCCGGAGGCCGGCGCCGGCTTCGCGGCGGCAGCACCCGGCGTGCCCGCCGCGCCGGCCGTACCGGTTACGGCGCCAGCCGGCGCACCGGCCGCGCTGCCGTCGACGTCGTCGTATTTCGGCAGCGGCGCTTCTTCGCCATAGTTCGGTAGCGCCTGCGACTGCTTGTTGTCCGACAACAAGTACTGACGGCGTTGCAGATACGCATTGCGCACGAACGAGTATTTATCCAGTGCGGCGCCTTCCAACACATCGCTCGCGCTCAGCAGATTGGCGCGCGTGTTGACCACGTTCAGGCCGTACAGCGCCCAGCTCAGCCCCGCCGGATCGATATAGCTGAGCGGGTTCACATAATAGTTGCCGATCGAGCCGACCGCATCGCGCACGGTGCTCGGCCCGAACAGCGGCAGCACGAGGTACGGGCCCGCCGGCACGCCATAGTGACCGAGCGTCAGGCCGAGGTCGTTGTCGTGCTTGGGCAGCTTGGCGAGCGTTGCCACGTCGAACAGACCGCCGACACCGAACACCGTGTTGATCACGATCCGCATGATGTCTTCGACACCGTCGGTGATCTTCAACTGCAGCAGGTTGTTCGCCGCAATGTAGACGTCGCCGATGTTCGAAAAGAAATTCGTCACGCTGTCGCGCACCGGCTGCGGAGTCGCCCACACGTAGCCCTTCGCGACCGGCTTGAGCGCGTACTGGTCGATCTTGTCGTTGACGGTGAACATCGTGCGGTTCAAACCTTCGAGCGGATCGCCCTTGGTCGGCGTCTGCACGGTCGTACAGCCGGCGAGCAGCATGGCGACGACCGCCAGCTTACCGAGCGGGAAAGCGCGTGCGGTCTTGATGCGCGTGGTCTGCATTCTTGTTCTCCTTATTGAGCCGCCGCGCCGGAGGCGGGCAGGCTCGGCGCCGCGGGCGCGGGTGTGCTCGCAACCGCGCCCGGCTTGGACGCACCCGAATCGGCAGCCTTGCTATACAGAAACTGTCCGATGAGGTTTTCCAGCACGATCGCCGACTGCGTCATGGAGATGGTGTCGCCCGCTTTGAGCATCTCGCTGTCGCCGCCCGGTTCGAGCCCGATGTACTGTTCACCCAGCAGACCCGAGGTCAGAATCTTCGCCGACGTGTCTTTCGGAAACTGGTATTGCTTGTCCAGATCGATCGTGACGACGGCCTGGTACGCGTTGCTGTCGAAGCCGATCGACCCGACGCGACCGACCGTCACACCCGCGCTCTTCACGGGCGCGCGCGCCTTCAGTCCGCCGATATTGTCGAACTTGAGCTTGACCGGATACGTTGCCTGGAACGACAACGAGCTCATGTTGCCGGCCTTCAGCGCGAGAAACAGCAACGCCACGAAACCCAACACCACGAACAGGCCGACCCAGAAGTCGAGAGCAGTCTTTTTCATCGTCATCCCAAAGTGAATCCGCCACGCCGTCGACACTTCCGCCGCGCGCGTCGAATGACGCGCCGCCGGCGAAAAAAGTGTGGCGCGGACTTAGCTGAACATCAGTGCGGTCAGCAGAAAATCGAGCCCGAGCACCGCAAGCGACGCGTACACGACAGTCTTGGTCGTGGCGCGCGACACGCCTTCCGGCGTCGGCTTGGCTTCATAGCCCTGAAACAGCGCAACGAACGTCACCGCAAGGCCGAACACCACGCTCTTGACGACCCCCGCGCCGACATCGCGCCAGACATCGACGCCGCCTTGCATCTGCGACCAGAACGCGCCGGCGTCGACGCCGATCAGCAGCACGCCGACCACGTAGCCGCCGAGCACGCCGACCGCGCTGAAAATCGCCGCGAGGATCGGCATCGAAATAATGCCGGCCCACAGGCGCGGTGCGACCACGACCTTCACCGGGTCCACCGCCATCATTTCCATCGCGGTCAATTGCTCGCCCGCTTTCATCAAGCCGATCTCTGCCGTGAGCGACGTGCCGGCGCGCCCGGCGAACAGCAGCGCCGTGATCACCGGGCCGAGTTCGCGCACGAGCGACAGCGCCACCAGCAACCCGAGCGCCTGCTCCGAGCCGTACCGGTTCAGCGTGTAATAGCCCTGAAGGCCGAGCACGAAGCCGACGAACAGGCCCGACACGGCAATGATCACCAGCGAATAGTTACCCACGAAGTGGATCTGCTTCGTGACAAGACGCGGACGGCGCAGCAACGGGAAAAATTCGAGCACCAGCCGCAAGAAAAAGCGCGTGGCATAGCCGGCCGTGCCCAGCCCGTCGAGCACCGAGCGGCCGATCGCACTGATCATGACTGACCTCCGCCGATGCCGAAGTCCGCCGCGAGCGGCGTCTTGCCGGGGTAGTGAAATTTGAAGGGACCGTCCGGCGCGCCGTCGATGAACTGGCGCACCGTGGGGTCGGTCGACTCCCGCAATTCGGCGGGCGTGCCTTCGGCATGGACTCCGCCATTGGCGAGGAAGTAGACGTAATCCGCAATCGCGAACGATTCCGGCACGTCGTGCGTGACGAGGATCGAGGTGGCGCCGAGCGCCTGATTCAGCGCGCGAATCAGGTTCGCGGTGATGCCGAGCGAGATCGGATCGAGACCGGCGAACGGCTCGTCGTACATCATCAGTTCGGGATCGAGCGCGATGGCGCGCGCGAGCGCCACGCGCCGCGCCATGCCGCCGGAGATCTCCGACGGCAGCAGGTCGCGAGCGCCGCGCAAGCCGACCGCGTTGAGCTTCATCAGCACGAGGTCGCGGATCAGTTGTTCGGGAAGGTCGGTATGCTCACGCAGCGCGAAGGCGACGTTTTCGAACACGGACATATCGGTGAAAAGCGCGCCAAACTGGAACAGCATGCCCATTTTGCGGCGCAGCGCGTAGAGGCCGTCGCGCGTTTGCCGGCCGACGTCCTGGCCGTCGAACAGAATCTCGCCGCGCTGCGCGCGCACGAGACCGCCGATCAGGCGCAGCACCGTGGTCTTGCCACAGCCCGAGCCGCCCATGACCGCGACCACCTGGCCGCGCTTGAAGCGCAGATTCAGGTTCGACAGAACGAGCCGGTCGCCGTAACCGAAGTCGACGTCGCGCAGCTCGAGTAAGGTCTCGGGTGAGGAAGACACGAAACTGACAGTCCTTTTACACGGAAGGCCGAATTATAGGGCCATCGTGCAAAAGTTGCCCTGAGCGCGCCCTGTCCCTTAATCAATCATGACGATTATTGCGTAAACGCTTGTTGCAGTGCAGAAAGGGCCGCGGCCGGATCCGCCGCTTCCGTCACCGCCCGCACCACGGCCGCGCAGCCGACGCCCGTCGCCAGCACGTCGGGCAGCACCTGCAGGTCGATCCCGCCGATCGCCACCAGCGGCACGACGCCGTCGAGCAGCCGCACGTAGCGGGCGAGGCGCCGCAGGCCCTGCGGCTCGGTCGGCATGACCTTGGTGGTGGTCGGAAACACCGCGCCCAGTGCAATGTAACTTGGCCGGAAATGCAGCGCCTTCAGAATCTCGTAGAAACCGTGAGTCGACAGGCCGAGCCGCACGCCTGCGGCCGCGAGCGCGGCGAGGTCCGCCGTATGCACGTCTTCCTGCCCGAGGTGGACGCCGTACGCGCCGGCTTCGAGCGCGGCCTGCCAATGGTCGTTGATGAACACCTGAGCGTCGTACTCACGGCCGACGGCCACGCAGCGGGCGATTTCGCGCTTCAGTTCGGCGGCGGGTTCGGCCGATTTGCGGCGCAGCTGCACGGTCTTCACGCCGAAGCCCACCACCCGTTCGACCCATTCCGCGCTCGGCAGCACCGGATACAGGCCCAGCTGCTCGGGGCAGCGCGCGAATGCCTGCGACGGCGCCTCGGGCAAGCCGGCAAGACGCGGGAAGTGGCTGATGTCGGCGGGAAAAGCGTCGTCGGCCCGGGTTTCGTCGCCGTCGCGCCAGGCGAGCGCCAGCACCAGCGCGTCATGCGGATCGAAGCCGCAGTCGAGGAACGCCGCCAGCGCGGCAACCCAATCTTCCGCCAGATGACCTTCCAGGCGGTATTTGTCGCCGCCCAGATGCAGCGTGGCCTTGTCCTCGGCGGCTTCGATCACGCCGGCGCCGCGCACCAGCCAGCGCGCCATCTGCTCGCCGTGCTGCTGCGCGTCGGCGATCAGGATCAGGTCGCCGCCGTTCGGTTCGTCCGGCGCGGTCAGGCAGATGCGCCATGGCGCGTGCGTCGGCGGCCAGTCGCCCAGCCGGGCGCGGATGCGCTCGGCGGCTTCGGTGAGTTCGTCGGCGGGCGGCCAGAAGAGGTCGCGGTCTTTCAATGTCAAACTCTTCGTCATGCGGCGCTCCCGTCTTGATGCCAGAACGGCATGCCAACCACCGGCGTGCTCGCGTGCGCGCTTTCGCGCTCGGCCATCGGTCCCGCCAGAAAGGCCTGGCGACCCGCTTCGACACCCAGCGCGAAGGCGCGCGCCATCGCGTCGGGGTGCGTGGCCTGCGAGACGGCCGTGTTCAGCAGCACGCCGTCGAAACCCCATTCCATCACCTGCGCCGCATGCGACGGCACGCCGAGTCCGGCGTCGACGATCAGCGGCACGTCCGGCAACCGCTCCCGCAGCACGCGCAAGCCGTATGGATTGATCACGCCCTTGCCGGTGCCGATCGGCGCACCCCACGGCATCAGCGCTTCACAGCCGGCGTCCAGCAGACGGCGGCCGATCACGAGGTCCTCCGTGCAATAAGGCAGCACCTTGAAGCCGTCCTTGATCAGTTGCGCGGCCGCTTCGATCAGGCCGACCGGGTCGGGCTGCAGCGTGTAGTCGTCGCCGATCAGTTCGAGCTTGATCCACTCGGTTTCAAAGATTTCGCGCGCCATATGCGCGGTCGTGACCGCCTCGCCGACGGTCAGGCAGCCGGCCGTGTTCGGCAAGAGCGGCACGCCGTGGCGCTTGAGCAGGTCGAAGAAGCTGGCTTGCGCGCCGCCTTCGTTCATCTGCCGGCGCAGCGCGACGGTCACCATGCCGGGCCGCGCCGCGTCGATGGAATCGGACAGCGATTGCAGCGACGGATAGCGCGAGGTGCCGAGCAGCACACGGCTTGCGAAGGTCTGGCCGTACAGCGTAAGTGCGTCGGCGGTCTGGGGGGAGGTCATCTGCATCATCCTTTGGGTCTGCGGCAAGACGTGGCGAGAGGCTCAGCCGCCGGCCACGGGTTGCACGACGTCGAGCTTGTCGCCCGCCTGCAGCGCGCGCGCCGCATGCTGGGCGCGCGCCACGAAATCGCCGTTCAGCGCGACCGCGAACGGCGGACGGGCGCCGTACGCGGCGAGCGCGTCGGCAACGGTCGCGCCTTCGGGCAGCGACAACGGCTTCTGATTGATATGAATGTCCATGGTGTTCGAATACGGTTCAATCGATGGCGAAAGCGGCGTGGCCTGCAGCGACAGTTCGCGCAACGCTCATGCCGGCTCCCGCGCGGAGTCCAGTTGAAAGAGCTCGCTCCAGCGCGCGGCGCGCTGCCAGTCGGCGAAGGCATCGGCGTCGCCGATGCGGCCGTCGAGCAGCGCCGCGGCGAAGCGCACGGCCTCGTCGGCGACTTCGGGCACGATCATGTAGCCGTGCCGGTACAGGCCGTTCACGCGCAGCGTCTGCGCGCCGTCCCACAGCAAGGCCGGACGGTGGTCCGGCAACGTTGGGCGGCACTGCGAATTCAGTTCGAGGATGCGTGCCTCGCCGAAGCCGGGGTGCACGGAAAACGCCGCGCTCAACAGTTCGAGCGCCGAGCGCACGCTCACCGGCGACATGTCCTCGCCTTCCACCTCGGTCGCGCCGATCACGTAGAGGTCGTCCTGCTTCGGCGCGATATAGAGCGGATAGCGCGGATGCAGCAGCCGCACCGGACGCGTCAGCCCGATGCCGGGCGCATGCACGCGCGCCACTTCGCCGCGAATGCCGCGCAGCGTGGGCAGCGCGGGCTTCGCGCCGAGGCCGCGGCAGTCGATCGTGATATGGGCGGGCGGCAGCGCGGCGTCGTCGACCGGCGTATTCCAGTGCGTTTCGACACCGCGTTGAACAAGGCCCGCGGCCAGCGCGCCCAGCACCTGCCGGTTATCGAGCTGGCCTTCGCGCGGCAACAGCCAGCCCTGATTGAAACGTCCCGCCAGGGCGGGCTCGGCAGCGCCGAGTTGCGCGCCCGCCAGCGTGACGAAGCCGCCGTCCAGCAATTCCGCCGGGGCATTCGAGCGCACCCGGCGCTCGAACAGCGGCGCTTCGGTGCGGTCGGCGTGATGCCAGACGACGAGCGTGCCATTGCGTTGAAAGAACACTGGCTCGGGCAGTTCGGCCAGCACTTGCGGCCAGGTATCCAGCGAACTCGCGCCGAGGCGCGTGATCAGCATTTCGGCGCTGGCCGCTTCCGCGAGCGGCGCCAGCATGGCTGCGGCAACCCACGCGGCGGCCTGCGAACCGGCGGCATCGCCACGCTCATAAAGCGCCACGCGATGTCCCTGGCCGGCGAGCCGCCACGCGACGAGGCGCCCACACAGGCCGCCGCCGAGGACAGCGAAATCGGGTTGCGCAGAACGCGTCATTGTGCGCACTCCGTTTCAGAACGGCGAGCAAAGCCGAAGCGGCACGGCGCGCCGGCGGCGTGACGAAGAGCAAAACACATATCTGAAGAATAGGCGGTCATCGAGTCCTTTCCGTACGGCCAACAAAACGCACGTACCCAGGACGAAACCGGCGGGTGAGGCCGGCCGGGCAATGCGCGTTCCAACGACTAACGCCGCCCGGCGGGGAATGGAAGACTGGCTGCTTCCGGAAACTTCCCGCGCCGGTATTACCCGGATCGGGTGCAAAGGGTCTCTCTCAGCCTCGCCGCCGCGGCATGAAAATCACGCCGCCAGTGCGCGAAGCACCCCTGTTTCGTCGAAGTCCATTAGACCATAAAAGACGCGGCCCCCGCAAACCAGCGCCCCGCCGCACGCGGTTTGATCCGACACCATCTTTTGCTTTATCAATACGGCCGAACGCAGTGCTCTGGCACAATGCCAGCACAGGATGCCGCACGAACGCGGCGCGGGCGGCCCGCCGGCCCGCCATGTTCGCAGCGGCACCGGCGCAGGGCCTCGCGGCGCAAATTAATTTCCGCTTAAGGGCTGCGCGCCAGAATCGGACGCTCACCCGGGCCTGCGTTAGTCGAGCACGACGCCCGGGCATGTACCGCAAACCCGCCGCAGGGCAGCCCGCAGACGGCGCTGCCCCGTTGGGTCAGCCCCGAATGGGCCAGCACTACTTCAGGATGCTCATGACACCGAATACCTCTGCCAGCCCCGTGCTGCCGCCCGACGAAAAAGTCTCCGCCTGGAGCCTGATCAAACCCTACTGGGTCTCCGAAGAACGAAACACGGCATGGGGCCTGCTCGTCGCGATCATCGTGATGAATCTGCTCGTGGTGTGGATCAACGTGAGGCTGAACCGCTGGAGCGCCGACTTCTACAACGCGCTGCAAACCAAGAACGTGCACGACTTCCCGCACCTGCTGATGGTGTTCTCGGGGCTCGCGTTCGGTTTCATCATCCTCGCGGTGTACGGCCGTTACCTGCGCCAGATGCTCGGCTTCCGCTGGCGCCAGTGGCTGACCACGCGCTACCTGAACGAGTGGCTGAAAGACAGCGCGTTCTACCGGATCGAGCGCGACCGCCTCGCCGACAACCCCGACCAGCGGATCAGCGACGACCTGCAATCGTTCGCCACGAGCACCCTTTCGCTAACGCTCGACCTGTTGTCCACGGTGGTCACGCTGGTGTCGTTCATCACGATCCTGTGGTCGCTCGCCGGCGCGCTGACCATTTCGCTCGGCGGCATGCCGATCGAGATTCCCGGCTACATGGTGTGGGCCGCGGCGCTTTACGCGGTGGTCGGTTCGCTGATCATCCAGAAGGTCGGCCATCCGCTCGTGCCGATCAACTACCAGGCGCAGAAAGTCGAGGCGGATTTCCGTTTCGGCCTGATCCGTCTGCGAGAAAACGCCGAGCAGATCGCCTTCTACAACGGCATGGACACCGAGAAGAAGAACGCGCACTCGCTGTTCGGCCGCATCCGCGACAACTGGTGGCAGGTGATGAAGTACACCAAGCGCCTCACGTTCGTACTGAGCTTCTACGGCCAGATCGCGATCATCTTTCCGCTGGTGGTCGCCGCGCCCCGCTACTTTGCCGGCGCCTTCACGTTCGGCGTGCTGATGCAGATTTCCAGCGCGTTCGGCACCGTCAGCGATTCGTTCTCGTGGTTCATCAACAGTTACGGCACCCTGGTCGAATGGCGCGCCACCGTGAACCGGTTGCGTGAATTCAAGCGCGTCGTGCACGCGCCGCACCTGAAGGAATCGGTTTCGCCGGCTACCGCGCATGGCGGCATCAATCTGCATTTCGTCGACGAAGACAAGCTCTCCACCGACGGTCTCAAACTCGCGCTGCCCAACGGCAACCCGCTGTCGCGCATTCGCGACGTCGCGATCCGGCCAGGCTCGCGCTGGCTGGTGCGCGGCCCGTCGGGTTCGGGCAAGAGCACGCTGATGCGCGCCCTCGCCGGTTTGTGGCCGTTCGGCGACGGCTCGATCGACGCCCCGGTCAACGCGCGCATGATGTTCATCCCGCAGGTGAGCTATATGCCGATCGGCCCCCTCAAGGCGGCGCTCACCTACCCCTCCGCCGCGGATACCTATACCGACGAGGAATGCCGCGAAGCGCTCGTGGTCTGCCATCTGTCGGAATACGCCGACCGCCTGCAGGAATCGGGGCACTGGACCCGCATTCTGTCGCCGGGCGAGCAGCAGCGCCTCGCCGCCGCGCGCGTGCTGTTGCACAAGCCTGACTATCTGTTCCTCGACGAAGCGACCAGCGCGCTCGACGCGGAAAACGAGGCGCGCCTCTATCGCCTGTTCACGGAACGGCTACCGAAGGCGGCGATTGTGAGTGTCGCGCATCGCGAGTCGCTGGCTGCGTTCCATGACGAAACGCTCGATGTCGAGCGCTCGGACGAAGCGATCGCAGCATGAGCGACGTCGGCGACCTGGCCGCGCTGCGCAGCGGCGGATTCGAGCGTGTCGTGCTGATCACCGGCGCCGGCTCCGGCATTGGCGCCGCGTTGGCCCGGCGCATCGCCGCACCGCGCTCGGCCTTGATGTTGCACGCGCGCGGCGCCGATCACGAAGCGCGTCAACGACTCGCGCAAGTCGCCGCCGACTGCAGCGCGAACGGCGCACGCTGCGCCACGGTGTACGGCGATCTCGCCGAACGCGGCGCCGCGGAGCACGTGATCCATCAAACGCTGGCGAGCTTCGGCGCACTCGATCAACTGGTCGCCAACGCCGGGCACGCGCAGCGCCAAACGCTGAACGCGCTCGAGCCCGATGCGTTGGGCGCGGCCTTCGCGGCCATGCCGGCAGCGTTCGCCGCGCTCGTCAAACGCGCGACGCCCGCGCTGGAGACGTCCAGGCGCGGCCGCGTGGTCGCGCTCAGTTCGTTCGTCGCGCACCGCTACCGCGCGGATGCGCCGTTCGCCGCGACGGCGGCCGCGAAAGCGGCGCTCGAATCGCTGGCGAAAACCGCCGCCGCGGAACTTGCGCCGCACGGCGTGACGGTCAATTGCGTGGCGCCCGGCTATACGCGTAAAGATCGCGGCCCCAGTGCCGATAATGCATCGGTCTGGACCCGCGCCGCCGAAGCGACGCCGCTCGGCCATGTCGCCGAACCCGCGGATATCGCCGCGCTCATCGCGTTCCTGCTTTCCGACGAGGCGCGTTACATCACCGGCCAGGTGATCCACGTCGACGGCGGCCTCACGCTCGGCTGAGCCGCACACGACACTCGCGACGCAAGCGGAACGAGTGACATCTGCGGCTCCGCGTCGATACCTCGGCCGCAACGCCGCGCCCGCAACCAAGCCGACATGCGGCGCGCCAGCCGCCAACCCCCGGCGGCGCCAGGCAAGACCTGGCAACATCCCGAAACACGCGAGAAGAGTTCGGAAGCATTTGCGAAGCGGGCAGGCTGTTCCGCGCTTTGAAAATGACCTCCGGCGGCGACGATAGTCGTGCGGGCCGTGCCACGTCCCGCCCCACGTCATTCACCGCTACTGGATTCCCGACATGTCATTCGATCGCCGCTCCCATCCTTTGACCCAGCGTCTCGCGCTTGCTTTGGGCGCGCTGCTTGTCGCGAGCGCCGCACACGCGGCCCAAGCGAACCAGGCCAACCTCGCTAACGAGCCCGCCGACGTTTGCCCCGCGCTCAAACACATCGTCGATGCCACCGATTTCCGGCAGTTGCCGACCCAAAGCGCCGCGCAATTGCCGGGCACGGAAAGCGCCGACGACTGCCGCGCCAACTCGCATGCGTACGATTGCCACTGGCGCGCGCACTGGCAAGCCGACGGTGTCGTCTCCGATCCGCTCGAAGAATTCGGCGCCGATATCGCCGCCTGTTTCCCGAACGTCGTGCACGACATCAATACACCGACGCGCCAGCATTTCATCGTGACCACCGCCGCGCGGCGCGTCAGTGTCACCGCAAGCGTGCAAGGGCAGAACGAATTGCGCCTGCGCGTCACGCGCTGAGCGTGGACCCGATCGCCGTCGTTCGCTGTCATTTACGGAATTCACCGACCGCCGCCAGGCAGCGCCTCATGACCTTCATGCCGAGCATACCCGCCGACGCCGTCACGCGAGTCCCACGGGCCGCGTGGGTGAGGATGCGGCGGCCGTGCGCGTGGCTCGCCGTCTCCGCCACGCTGGCGGTCGGCCTGAACGGCTGCGCATGGACGCTGATTCAGGCCGCCGACGCCACCGGTTCGGTGATTCAGGCGGGCTACGCGATCGCGGCAAACTACTCGTCGCCGACGTTCGTCAACGGCCGCCCGGCGGACGTGCGCCACGTCTGCGTCGAAGTGAATCAGAACGTGTCGGTCGGCGATTTCGTGCCGGCGCTGCAGCTCGCGCTCGAGCGGCGCGGGATTCGTTCGGACGTCTACAATCCGGGCACCTCGCCCGCCGGTTGCGAGGCGCGCCTCGTCTACAACGCCGCGATCGATTACGGACGCCGCTCGTTCAGTGACGAGACGATCCAGTATCTGTCGATCATCGATCTGACGCTGATTCAGAACGGCCGGATTCTCGTCACGGCCCGCTATCAGACCGGCGGCCTGAACACCGACCGCTTCTCTTCGGCATCGACCAAACTCAATGGCCTGGTCCAGCGAATGGTCGTGGATCGATCCGACCTCGCGCGCGAGCGGCCGCAGACCATTCAGACTTCGCAGGCGAACTAGGCGCGCGGACCGCTTGCTTTCTCTTACACGGGAAAGGGTTCGAAAGCCTGACGCGCTTTGCTCGGCTCATGTGGTTCTCTAAGATGACCTGAATGAACCCATCCATTCTGGTCGTCGACGACGACCCAGTCGTGCGCGAGCTCGTCGGCAGCTATCTGCAAGGGCGCGGCTTCAAGGTTGACATGCTCGAACACGGCCTCGCGCTGCAGCGAAAACTGCAGGACGACCGGCCCGCCTTGATCGTGCTCGACATCATGATGCCGCAGCTCGACGGCATCAGCGCGTTGCGCGCCTTGCGCGTAGCCGGCGACGACATTCCCGTGATTCTGCTGACCGCGCGCGCCGATCCGATCGACCGTGTGATCGGCCTCGAACTCGGCGCGGACGACTATCTCGGCAAACCCTTCGAACCGAGCGAACTGGTCGCGCGGATTCGCACCGTGCTGCGCCGTCGCGGCGCGATTGCACCGAGCGCGCCGGAGCAGCGCGCACCGTATCGCTTCGGCCGTTTCGAAGTGAATTTCCCGGCGCGCGAATTGCGCCGCGAAGGCGAGCGCATTGCATTGCGTTCGAGCGAATTCGCCATGCTCAAGATATTCGTCACCCACGCGATGACCGTGCTCACGCGCGCGCAGTTGCTGGAGAAACTGCACGGCCACAGCGACATGCATCGCAATCGCAGCCTGGATGTCTCGATCTGGCGTTTGCGCCGGCTGATCGAAGTCGATCCGTCCGAGCCGCGCTACGTGCAAACCGTGTGGGGACGCGGCTACGTGTTCGTGCCGGACGGTGAAATCGGCGCGGCCGAACGCGCCGCGCCGCCTGCCTGACGTGGGACGCGAGGTGCGAGGTGCAATGGAACGCGCACCTCGACCATCCCGGGATCAAACGCGGCGACGGCTCAGAACGTCAGCACGCTCAAGAACATTCTCTGCAGCCAGCCCATTGTCGTGGCGTCGGAAACCATCCCCACGCCGGCCTGTTCGATTCGCGCGTTGGCGACCTTGCTCGACGCCACGTAATTGCCCGCTTCGATATCCTTAGGATTGACGATGCCCGATAGGCGCAGCCGGTCGCGGTTACCGCTCATCGCAATGACTTTTTCGCCCGACACCACGAGGTTGCCGGTCGACATCGTGCCGATCACGGTGACGGCCAGCGTGCCGCTCATGCCGCTCACATCGGTGAGACTGCCCTGCCCCTTGTAGTCGGTGCTCGCCGAGCCGATGTTGAAGAGCCGCGCAAGCCGCGCGGCAGCGTTGGTGGAATGGTCGGCGGCGTCGGCGGTAATGCTGCTCGAACGGCTCGCCGCCGCGGTCGCGCTGTTGTTGCCGCTATACGATTCCGCGAGACGGATCGTCAGCACGTCGCCGATATGTTGGGCGCGCGGCGTTTCGTACAACAGCAGCGGGCTGCCGGCCTGATAGATCGCGCCTTGCGTGTTGACGTTCAGCGGCGCCGAGGCGAGCGGCGGCGCCATCGGCGTATCGACGATCGAGTTTTGCTGGCTCGCGCAAGCCGCGAGGCCGATCGCGGCGCCGAGCGCGACAGTCAAACGTAGCGCAGTCATGCATGCTCCTAGGCCAGGCCGGCCGGGTTCGAAACGGTCCTCGCGGCCGCCCTCCATGCCGCCATGAATGTCGCAGTGGGCGCCGCTCATCAACCTGCCTCCGCCCCGCTCGCCTGCCATTGGCGCACGACCGACTTCACCCATGCATCCGAGCCCTTCAGCAAGTAGGTGAGCGTGCCGTTGCGCGTGCCCGGCAGAAAGCACAACGTGATCGAACTCACCGCGTTTTCCCAGACATACGTGGGCATCGCGCCCGACGCCGGGACGGTTTGCGTGGCGAGACGCGGCGGCCCGTATCGGTCCGCGAGCGCGTCGCGCAAGTCGTCGGCGGTGACCTCGTCGATCACGAATGAAATCTCGTACAGACGCAGCGCGCTTTGCCCGTCCACCCGCGCGAAGCGCAGCACGTGCTCCACCGCGGGCGCACCGTCGACCACCGCTTGCGACACCGCCCAGCCGTTGTCCCCGCGATGCGCCCAACGGCATGCCACCGTCAGGCTGTCATGCGACTTCAGCCGCATGCCGAGCGCGCCCGCCTGCACGTCCGTCTCGCAGACCGGCACGCTGCCGAGCGGCGTGGCCCGCACGCTCGAGCCCGCGCGGAATTCGTCGAGCGTGATGCCGAGCGCCACGCCGCGGAACGCGAACGGCGCGTCCTGCGAACGCCGCCGCGCATCGGCGGCAGGCTCTTTCGATGCGGCACTCGCCGCACTCGCTTCGCGCACGGGCGGCTGCGCCGCGGCAGTCAGCGAGAACACGCCGCCCAGTAAAGCCAGCGCGCAGGCAATCCGTTTGAGGGTCATGATTCAGTCGATGGCGGATGAACACATGTCGAACGGCGAGGCCGCGGCATGGCCGACGACCGGGATGATTTTCAGCGTGGCCGAAGTCAGCCGGCACGGCAGCGCGGCGACGCCGCAGCCACCGAGGGGCAGCAGCGCCGCGCCGAGCGTCAACCACGCGGCAACACGCATGAAGCGATGAAGGATTCTTGGGGTCGACACGTGGGCCTCGGTACGTCAGGCGGTCGTATTGACGTGATGACCGACAAGCCCGGTCGGCAGCGACGGCTGCGCCTGGCCGGCCGCCCCGCGTGTCTGCGCGGCGGCGCTCGGGTTGTTGGCGGCTGAGGGCCTTTCCGCCGGCTGCGTCGGCGCCAGAGAAGAAAAGCGGGTGGAAGAGAGATTGCTGGGAACGGTCATGATGAGCCTCGCGTGGCGCTAGGTTTCGATTTCACGCCGCCTGCCGTGGGCCCAAGGCGTTAGGCTGTTTTCAGCATGCGGCGCAACGTACTGCACGACGAATCATCTCGCCGTCCACGCAGCGCCGATGCATGAAGGAAAGCGCGCTTTCCGGCGGTTCTTACGAGCCGTTGCGCGCCGTTGCGGCCGCTTTCAAATACGCGCAAATTCTTTCCCGGAGGAGGGCTGGCGGCGCGAAACGAGTGGCGGCGCTGCGGCACAGGAGGACGGATCCGGCGCCGCTGAACTATGCCGTGAGCCTTGCGTGGCGGGCCAGACAAGGGAGCCGCCCAGTGCGGCGCGGCGTGACGTAAGCATTGGTAAGAAAAGAGTCGGACGCGCGCCGCACGCGCCAGTCTAAAATTTCGCCATGAATCCACAGGTCCTTATCGTCGACGACGATCCGGTCGTACGCGATCTGCTTTGCAAGTTTCTGCAATCGAACGGCTTCGACGCGTCCGTGCTGCACGACGGCACTCATCTCCAGCGCCGGCTCGAACGTGAACGGCCGTCGGTCGTCGTGCTCGACATCATGATGCCGAACACCGACGGCCTGCGCGCGCTCACCGCGCTGCGCGCCGCCGGCGACGATATTCCGGTGATCTTCGTGACGGCGCGCGGCACGGTGGCCGACCGCATCGTCGGGCTTTCGCTCGGCGCGGACGACTACCTGACCAAGCCGTTCGATCCACGCGAATTGCTCGCGCGCATCCACACGGTGCTGCGCCGGCGCGGGCCGTCCACCACGAGCGCGCCGGAAGCCCGCAAGCCGTATCGCTTCGGCCCGTTCGAACTCGACTTCGCGACCCGGTCGCTATGCCGGGACGATTCGAAGCTGCCGCTGCGCGACAGCGAATTCGCGCTCCTGAAGATCTTCGTCAACAATCCGTACAAGGTGCTTTCGCGCGTGCTGATTCACGATCTCGTGCATCGCGACAATCTCGCTTTCCGCGACCGCAGTCTCGACGTGCCGATCTGGCGCCTGCGCCGCGTGATCGAGGACGATCCGTCGAATCCCTGCTACGTGCAGACGGTGCGCGGCAAGGGGTATGTGTTCGTGCCCGACGCCGACGGCACGCCCTTCGCCGACGAGGCCGCTTCAAGCGCATGAAGAACCCGCTGAACACGCTGTTCGGCAGGATGGCATTACTCTCCGCAGCGGTATTGTTCGCGATTCAGGCCGGCTGGTTCGTGCTGGTCGTGATGCAGCCGCCGCGCCACGAAATGGACGGCTTCGCGCGCGGCATTCTGCTGGTGCTGCAGGCCGTCAACGGCGAACCGATGAAAGGCGCCGCGCTCGCACCCGCCATGCGCGTGCATCTGGTGCCCACCTGGAACATGCCGGCGAGCGTGCATCTGCGCGAGCCCACCAATCATCCGCTGGTCGAACTGAGCCGGCATCTGCGCGAGAACCTGCCGCCAGGCACGCGAATCGCCGTGGACGACCTGCACCCGCCGCAGTTATGGGTGCTCTTTCCCGGCAAGTCCAACTGGGTCGTCGTGCCGGTCGACGTGCCGCCGCGCCCGCGTTTTCTCGTCGAATCGATCTCGATGCTGCTCGCCGCGCTGATCCTCTCCGTGTTCGTCGCCTGGCAGATGCAACGGCCGCTCTCGCGCGTCGCCGACGCCGCGCGAGCGTTCGGCTCGGGCGGCCGTCCCCAACCCGTGACGGTGCAAGGCCCGCGCGAACTGCGCGATCTGATCGGCTCGTTCAACGACATGATGCGACGCCTGAACGAAGCCGGCGACGACCAGGCGGTGATGCTGGCCGGCGTCGCGCACGATCTGAAAGCGCCGCTCACACGGCTCAAGCTGCGCGCGAGCGTCCTGGTGGCGGAAAGCGAGCGCGCCGGCTTGATCCGCGATGTCGATTCGCTGACCAACATCGTCCAGCAGTTTCTCGAATTCGCGGGCCAGTCCGCCGAAGCCGGGCCGCCAGTCGAAGTCGACGACTTCCTGCGGGAACAATTCTCCGCCGGCGACAGCACCGACACGCCGCTCTTCACGCTCGATCTGCGCGCCGGTGCCTCGTTCACGCTACCACGCACGCTGCTCGACCGGCTGGTCACGAACCTGGTCGATAACGCGCTCGAACACGGCGCGCCACCCGTCGATATCGGCACCGGTCGCCATGACGGCCATTGGGTAATCAGCGTGCGCGACCACGGCCCCGGCATTCCCGACGACCGCATCGCCGCCGCCATGAAACCCTTCGTGCGGCTCGACGCCGCGCGCGGCGGCGAGGGCCATTGCGGCCTCGGCCTCGCGATTGTCGCGCGGCTCGCGCACGATCGCGGCGGGCGGTGTCATGTGCGCAATCACGCGCAGAGCGGTCTGGAAGTGCGGATCGAATTTCCCATGGCGGCGGCGCTGACCTGAGCGCGGTTGAACGGCATCGGGCACGCGCGCTTACGCGCCCTTACTGAATGGGCTTCTACAGGCGCGGCGGCTTTATAGTCGCTCCCGGCAACCTCGATGCCGCCCTTCTCTGTCCGCCCTGTCATTTGGGGCGGATTTTTTTTGCCCGTAGTGAACTGAGCACACGGCCCTTATGGTTCAGACCACGAGGCGGCTATGCAAGGTGTTGATCGTCGCCTGCGAGATACCGAGGCCTTGCGTCAGATAGCTCGCCATCGTTCCGTAGCTCGCCTTCACCTGATCGAACCCGGCCTGCAGATAATTTTCCTGAACACTCAACAACGGCGCGTGGACCGAAGCGGCCGCGTCGCCGCCCTGCTGGCGCAACGTATCGGTTTGCGCCTTGATCCACAGCGCCAGATAGACGTTGCTCAACAGGTAGTCCTGCATGATGACGTCGAGCGGCACGTTCGCAATGCTGAGCAGGAGCGCCGCGATCCAGCCCGCGCGATCCTTGCCCGCGCTGGAGTGAAACAGTTGCGCGCCGGGACCGTCGGCCAGACTCGTCAGTAACGCACCGTAAGCGGCGCGCTGGGCGGCGCCGGTCACGTACCCGCGCGCCTGCGTCTCCATGAACGCGACCGCGGCTGCCGCCGTGTCGACAGCCGGCACGACGAAGTCGGCCGTGCCCAGTACGTTGAGCGTCCGGGTCGTCGCGCCGCCCGGCAGGCTATCGGCGGTGCGCGCGCTTTCCTCCGGCGTGCGCAGATCGTAGACCGATGCAATCCCCAACCGGTCGATCGCGGCGTGGTCGGCGGTGTCGAGCGTCAACGCGTTCGCGCGATAAAACACGCCACGGCGCATCTGTCTGCCGTCGACGGTCGGATACGGCGCCGCTCCCGCGACGTCGCGGAAATTGTCGACCGACGCAAGGCGCGGCGTTGCTGGCGAATCATCACTGAGGTTGCCGCCGCCGCACGCGGACAGCAGCGAGCCGCCCATGCCGGAGATCAGCAGGACGCCGGCGGAGCGCTTCAGAAAGCTTCGGCGCGATGCCGCGGCCTTCCCGGCCGGTAGCTGGCTTGTCCGCGCAAACGTGCTCGCGGAGCGACGGGACGGCGAGCAGATTTTTGCGGTAGCGGGCATTAGGCGTGGCTGGCGCGGAGGTAAGGGGGGCGGAGAAGGCAAGTCGCAGGATGGACGTTGCGGACGCAGTTTAACCATGCTCGATATTTTTTTGGTTACACGGTAGTAGTTGGTAAGGAATGGGAGCCATTTTTGACCGCAGCTGGCCCCACGATGCCGCAGCCCCGTAGAATACGAGTACCCCACCCTCGACCCCACGGCTGGCCGACAAGTCCCGGAGACCACAACAAAAATGCCTTCTCTCCAATGGTTCACCGAACTGACCCAGCGCGAACGCCGCACCCTGTATGCCGGCTTCGGCGGCTACGCAGTCGATGCCTTCGACTTCATGATTTACTCCTTCCTCATTCCGACGCTGATCGCGACCTGGGGCATGACCAAGAGCGAAGCCGGCATGATCGCCACCAGTTCGCTGATCTCGTCGGCAGTGGGCGGCTGGCTCGCCGGCATTCTCGCCGATCGCTACGGCCGCATCCGCGTGCTGCAATGGACCATCGCCACCTTTGCGCTCTTCACCTTTCTGTCCGGCTTTACCCATTCGTTCTGGCAACTGCTCGCCACGCGCACGCTGCAGGGCATCGGCTTCGGTGGAGAATGGTCGGTCGTGACGATCATGATGGCCGAAACCATTCGCTCGCCTCAGCATCGCGCGAAAGCCGTGGGCACCGTGCAGAGCAGCTGGTCGGTCGGCTGGGCGGCCGCCGCAATCATTTACTGGGCGTTTTTCGCACTGCTGCCGGAGCAGTACGCATGGCGCGCCTGCTTCTGGATCGGCCTGCTGCCCGCGGCGTGGATCATCTACATTCGCCGCAACGTGAGCGATCCGGATATCTTTCTCGAAACACGCCGGGCCCGCGAGCGTGGTTTCGACAGCTCGCATTTCCTGCAGATCTTCTCGGCTGTTCACCTCAAAACCACCCTGCTCGGCAGCGCGCTGTGCACCGGCATGCTCGGCGGCTATTACGCGATCACCACCTGGCTGCCAACGTATTTGAAGACCGTGCGCCATCTGTCGGTGTTCAACACGAGCGGCTATCTGATCGTGCTGATCGTCGGTTCGTTCACCGGGTACATCGTCGGCGCGATTCTGTGCGACAGGATTGGCCGGCGCGCGTCGTTCGTGCTGTTCGCCATCGGCTCGTTCGTGCTCGGCATGGTCTATACCATGCTGCCGATCACCGACGGCATGATGCTCGCGCTCGGCTTTCCGCTCGGCATCGTGGTGCAAGGGATTTTCGCGGGTGTGGGCGCCTATCTGTCGGAGCTTTATCCGAACGCGATACGCGGTTCGGGACAAGGCTTCTGCTACAACCTCGGGCGCGGACTCGGCTCGTTCTTTCCGATTCTGGTCGGGACACTGTCGCAGACCATGACGCTGGTGAAGGCGATGGGCATCGTGGCGGGCTCGGGCTATCTGCTCGTGATCGTCGCCGCGCTGTGTCTGCCTGAGACCAAGGGCAAGGTGCTCGGGGCCGCCCGCCCTGCCGCCTGAACTCGCCGTCCACACACATGAAAACGATTGTTCTGGGCGGCGGCGTGATCGGCGTCGCCACCGCTTTTTACCTGCGCCAGCAGGGCTGCGAAGTGACCGTGATCGAGCGCGAGCCGGATGTCGCGCTGTCCACCAGTTTCGGTAACGCGGGCGTGATCGCGCCGGGCTACGTGACGCCCTGGGCCGCGCCCGGTATGCCCATGAAGATCCTCAAGTACCTGTTCAAGCCGGCCTCGCCGCTGATCTTCCGCCCGAGCTTCGATCCGGCCCAGTGGCGCTGGATCGCCCGCTGGCTGCATGAATGCGACCTCGAACGGTTTCGCGTCAACAAGCAGCGCATGCAGCGCATTGCTTACTACAGCCGTGAGTGTCTGCACGAATTCCGCAGCCGCCATCCGTTCGACTACGGCCGCAGCCAGGGCTATCTGCAGTTGTTCCGTAGCGAGTACGACGTCGAGCTCGCGCAGCCGGCGCTCGCCGTGCTGCGCGATGCCGGTATCGCGCATCGGGAAGTCAGTGCGGCGCAGTGCGTCGAGATCGAGCCGGGCTTGCGGTGGGCGCGTCAGGCGCCGCTCGCGGGCCTCTATCTGCCCGACGACGAAGCCGGCGATTGCGCCCGCTTCACCCGCGAACTGCGCGCGATCTGCGAACGCCACGACGTGCGCTTCCGTTTCGACACGCGCGTCACGTCGCTCGATGTACAAGGCGGTGCCGTGCGCGCGGTGCGTATCGAAAGCGAGCGCGGCGCGGAGATGTTGCATGCGGATGCCGTGGTGGTGGCGCTGGGCGTCGACAGCGCCGCGCTGCTCGCGCGGCTCGGCGTGACGGTGCCGCTCTATCCGGTGAAAGGCTATTCGGCGACGCTCCCCGTCACCGATGAAGAGAAAGCGCCGCGCGCCGCGTTGATGGACGAATCGCTGAAAACGGCGATCACGCGCTTCGGCAATAACCTGCGGGTGGCCGGCACCGCCGAACTCGGCAATCGCCGGACCACCTTGCGCGAACAGGCCCTGCAAACACTGATGAAAGTGCTCAGCGACTGGTTCCCGCACGCCGCCACTCCCACGTCCGCGCATTTCTGGGTAGGCCGCCGTCCGATGACGCCCGATGGCGCGCCGCTGCTCGGTCCGTCCGGCGTGGAGAAACTGTGGCTGAACCTCGGGCACGGTTCGACAGGCTGGGCGATGTCGATGGGTTCGGGGCGGGTGGTCGCGGATCTGATCACGCACCGCAGGCCGGAGATCGATCTGGATGGACTGACGTTGGCGCGATATGGCAAGTCACGCGCGTAGCGCCGCCGCACGCCGAAATGAAAAAGCCGGGTCACCCTCTCAGGTGCCCGGCTTTGTTTTTCACCGCTCGTTGCGCCGCTGACGCGGCACATTGTCGTCTCCACCTCTTCCTGCAAGCAGTGGTCGGCCTTCGCGCCAAAGCGCCAAAACCGACCGGAGACGTTTAGCGCGGCAGTTCCGAATGCCCCATCAGGAACGCGTCGACAGAACGCGCGCACTGGCGGCCTTCGCGAATCGCCCACACCACCAGCGACTGACCGCGACGCATGTCGCCCGCGGTGAACACCTTGTCCACCGACGTGTAATACGCCTTATCGCCCTCGGTCGACGAACGCACATTGCCACGCGCATCCTTGTCGACGCCGAACGCTTCGAGCACCGGCGACACCGGTTGCGTGAAGCCCATTGCGAGCAGCACCAGATCGGCCTTCATTTCGAATTCGGAACCCGGCACTTCCTGCATCTTGCCGTCCTTCCATTCGACGCGCGCGGCAATCAGCTTCTCGACCTTGCCGTTCTTTCCTTCGAGGCGCTTGGTCGCGACCGCCCAATCACGCGAGCAGCCTTCATCATGCGACGATGACGTGCGCAGCTTGATCGGCCAGTACGGCCACACGAGCGGCTTGTTCTCTTCTTCCGGCGGTTGCGGCAGCAGTTCGAATTGCGTGACGCTCTTCGCGCCATGACGATTCGACGTGCCCACGCAGTCCGAACCCGTATCGCCGCCGCCGATCACGACCACATGCTTGCCCTTCGCGAGCAACTGGTTCGCGACCTTGTCGCCGGCATTGACCTTGTTCTGTTGCGGCAGGAATTCCATCGCGTAGTGGATGCCTTCCAGCTCGCGGCCCGGCACCGGCAGATCGCGCGGCGTTTCCGAACCGCCCGCGATCACCACCGCGTCGAACTCTTCCTTCAACTGATCCGGCGTGATGGTTTCCTTCGCCGTGTTGCCGATATGCGCCGGCAGCGAATCCGGTTTGCCGATGAATACGTTGGCGCGGAACGTCACGCCTTCGGCTTCCATCTGGCGCATGCGGCGATCGATCAGCCACTTCTCCAACTTGAAGTCGGGAATGCCGTAACGCAGCAAGCCGCCGATGCGATCGTTCTTCTCGAACACAGTGACATCGTGCCCCGCGCGCGCGAGTTGCTGCGCGACAGCCAAACCGGCGGGGCCGGATCCGACCACGGCGACCTTCTTGCCGGTCTTGTGCTTCGGCGGCAGCGGCGCGACCCAGCCTTCGGTCCATGCCTTGTCGATGATCGCGTGTTCGATCGACTTGATGCCGACCGGGTCGTTGTTGATGCCGAGCGTGCACGCCGCTTCGCACGGTGCCGGGCAGATGCGGCCCGTGAACTCGGGGAAGTTGTTCGTGGAGTGCAGCACTTCAATCGCGTTCTTCCAGTCCTGATGGAACACCAGGTCGTTGAAGTCCGGGATGATGTTGTTCACCGGGCAGCCGTTGTTGCAGAACGGAATGCCGCAGTCCATGCAACGTGCGCCTTGAATCTTCGCTTCGTCGTCGGTCAGTGCGGCGACGAATTCCTTGTAGTGCTTCACACGCGTGAGCGGAGCTTCGTACGCCTCGTGGCGGCGTTCGAACTCGAGAAAACCGGTTGCCTTGCCCATGTGGTTCTCTTCTCTATCTGTATCTAGGGGTGATCTGGACCCGCCGCGCGGCACCGTGGATCGGTCGCACGCGGCGGGTACGGCTAAAGGTGACGTCCTGCTGATGAATGGCGTTGCGGATCAGGCGGCGAGCACTTCCTTGTTCGCCTTCTTCGCAGCCATTTCGCCCAGCGCGCGCTTGTATTCGGTCGGGAACACCTTCACGAACTGACGGCGCGACGCGTCCCAGTTTTCGAGCAGCGCCTTGGCCCGCGGCGAACCCGTGAACTGGAAGTGACGCTCGATGAGTCCCTTGAGCAGCGCTTCGTCGGTCGTGCCGGTGTGCCACAGGCCCTTGTCGACCGTGCGCTCCTGTTCGGCCTGTTGCAAGACCGGATCGAGCGCGACCATCGACTTATTGCACTTGCCTGCGAACGTGTTGTCCGGATCGAACACGTAAGCGACGCCGCCCGACATGCCGGCCGCGAAATTACGGCCCGTTTCACCGAGCACGACCACCGTGCCGCCCGTCATGTATTCGCAACCGTGATCGCCCGTGCCTTCGACAACCGCCGTCGCGCCGGAGTTACGCACGCAGAAACGCTCGCCTGCCACGCCGCGGAAGAACGACTCGCCTTCGATCGCGCCGTACATCACCGTATTGCCGCAGATGATGTTCTCTTCCGACTTGCCGCGGAAATCGTTGGTCGGACGGATGATGATGCGCCCGCCCGACAGACCCTTGCCGACGTAGTCGTTGCCGTCGCCGACCAGATCCAGCGTGATGCCCTTCGCGAGGAACGCGCCGAAGCTCTGACCCGCGGTGCCCTTCAACTGGATGTGAATCGTGTCGTCGGGCAGGCCGTCGTGGCCGTACTTCTTCGCGATCGTGCCGGACAGCATCGCGCCGACCGTACGGTTCACGTTACGCACCGGCTGGATGAACGAGACGTGCTCGCCCTTCTCGATCGCCGCCTTCGCCTTTTCGATCAGCGTGTGGTCGAGTGCCTTGTCCAGACCATGGTCCTGCACGTCGACATGCTTGCGCGCCACTTCCGCCGAGACTTGCGGCTGATAGAACACGCGCGAAAAGTCGAGACCCTTCGCCTTCCAGTGTTCGATGCCCTTCTTCGTATCGAGCAGTTCGGCGTGGCCGACCAGGTCTTCGAACTTGCGAATGCCCAGTTGCGCCATGATTTCGCGCGCTTCTTCTGCAACGAAGAAGAAGAAGTTCACGACGTGTTCCGGCTGGCCCTGGAACTTCGCACGCAGCACCGGATCTTGCGTCGCGACGCCGACCGGGCAGGTGTTCAGATGGCACTTGCGCATCATGATGCAGCCTTCGACGACGAGCGGCGCCGTCGCGAAACCGAACTCGTCCGCGCCGAGCAGCGCGCCGATCACGACGTCGCGGCCGGTCTTCATCTGACCGTCGGCCTGCACGCGGATACGGCCGCGCAACTGGTTCAGCACCAGCGTTTGCTGCGTTTCGGCCAGGCCCAGTTCCCACGGCGTGCCGGCGTGCTTCACCGACGACAGCGGCGACGCGCCCGTGCCGCCATCATGACCGGCGATCACGACGTGATCGGCCTTGGCCTTGGCCACACCTGCGGCAACCGTGCCGACGCCCGATTCGGACACCAGCTTCACCGAGACGCTGGCCGCCGAGTTGGCGTTCTTCAGATCGTGAATCAGCTGCGCCAGATCTTCGATCGAGTAGATGTCGTGGTGCGGGGGCGGCGAAATCAGGCCGACGCCCGGCACCGAGTAACGCAGCTTGCCGATGTATTCCGACACCTTGTGGCCCGGCAGCTGACCGCCTTCGCCCGGCTTCGCGCCCTGCGCCATCTTGATCTGGATCTGATCAGCGGACGCGAGGTATTCCGCCGTCACGCCGAAACGGCCCGACGCCACCTGCTTGATCTTCGAGCGCAGCGAATCGCCCGCCTTCAGCGGAATGTCCACGATCACTTCGTCGCCGATCACGGACTTCATCGTGTCGCCGTTCTTGATCGGAATGCCGCGCAATTCGTTGCGGTAGCGGTTCACGTCCTCGCCGCCTTCGCCCGTGTTCGACTTGCCGCCGATACGGTTCATGGCGATTGCCAGCGTGGCGTGAGCTTCCGTGCTGATCGAGCCCAGCGACATTGCACCGGTGGCGAAACGCTTGACGATTTCCTTCGCCGGTTCGACTTCGTCGAGCGGGATGGCCTTGGTCGGATCGAACTTGAATTCGAACAGGCCGCGGAACGTCATGTGGCGCTTGGTCTGATCGTTGATCAGATGCGCGTATTCCTTGTACGTCTGGTACGAGTTGCTGCGCGCCGAGTGTTGCAGCTTGGCGATCGCGTCCGGCGTCCACATGTGTTCTTCGCCGCGCACGCGGTATGCGTATTCGCCGCCTGCGTCGAGCATGTTGGCGAGAATCGGGTTGTCGCCGAACGCTTCGCGGTGCAGACGGATCGCTTCTTCCGCCACGTCGAACAGACCGATGCCGCCCACCTTCGACGAAGTGCCCTTGAAGTATTTCACCACCAGGTCTTCAGCCAGACCGACCGCTTCGAAAATCTGCGCGCCGGTGTACGACATGTAGGTCGAAATGCCCATCTTCGACATGACCTTCATCAGGCCCTTGCCCACAGCCTTGGTGAAGTTGTAGACCGCCTTTTCCGGCGACAGGTCGCCCTTCAGGCCGGCGGCGAGCTGGCCGAGCGTTTCCATTGCGAGGTACGGGTGCACGGCTTCCGCGCCGTAGCCCGCGAGCAGCGCGAAGTGGTGCGTTTCACGCGCCGAGCCGGTTTCGACGACCAGACCCGTGCTCGTGCGCAGACCTTGCTGCACGAGGTGCGTATGGATCGCAGCGGTGGCCAGCAGCGCCGGAATCGCCACGTTGTCGCGGTCGGTCTTGCGGTCCGACACGATCAGCATGTTGTAGCCGGACTTGACCGCATCGACGGCTTCCGCGCACAGCGAAGCGAGGCGCGCTTCGATACCTTCCTTGCCCCACGCCACCGGATAGCAGATGTTCAGTTCATAGGAGCTGAACTTGCCGCCCGTGTACTGATCGATTTCGCGGATCTTCGCGATGTCCTTGAAGTCGAGCACCGGCTGCGACACTTCGAGACGCATCGGCGGGTTGATGTTGTTCGTGTCCAGCAGGTTCGGCTTCGGACCGACGAACGACACCAGCGACATCACCATGTTTTCGCGGATCGGATCGATCGGCGGGTTCGTCACTTGCGCGAACAGCTGCTTGAAGTAGTGGTAGAGCGTCTTGTTCTTGTTGGACATGACGGCCAGCGGCGAGTCGTTGCCCATCGAGCCGACTGCTTCTTCGCCGGCTTGCGCCATCGGCGCCATCAGGAACTTGAGGTCTTCCTGCGTATAGCCGAACGCCTGCTGACGATCCAGCAGCGCGGCGGCCTCGCGGCGTTCCGTGGCGACGTCTTCGGCCTTCGCCTCGATTTCGTCGAGCTTGATGCGCACGGCGTCGATCCAGCTCTTGTACGGCTTGGCGTTCGCGAGGTTGTCCTTCAGTTCCTTGTCGTCGATGATGCGGCCGTGTTCCATGTCGATCAGGAACATCTTGCCCGGCTGCAGACGCCATTTCTTGACGATCTTCGACTCAGGGATAGGCAGCGTGCCGGCTTCCGACGCCATGATGACGAGGTCGTCGTCCGTGACGATGTAGCGCGCCGGACGCAGGCCGTTACGGTCGAGCGTCGCGCCGATCTGCCGGCCGTCGGTGAAGGCGATTGCAGCGGGGCCGTCCCACGGCTCCATCATCGCGGCGTGGTATTCGTAAAACGCGCGGCGGTTGTCGTCCATCAGCGTGTGCTGTTCCCAGGCTTCCGGGATCATCATCATCATTGCGTGGACGAGGGGGTAGCCGGCCATCACCAGCAGTTCGAGACAGTTGTCGAACGAGGCGGTGTCCGATTGGCCCGGATAGATCAGCGGCCAGAGCTTGGGCAGATCGTCGCCGAGCACGTGGCTCGCGATCGCGCCGGTACGGGCGTTGAGCCAGTTGACGTTGCCCTTGACCGTGTTGATTTCGCCGTTGTGGGCGATCATGCGGTACGGGTGAGCCAGTTCCCACGCCGGAAACGTGTTGGTCGAGAAGCGTTGATGCACCAGCGCGAGGGCCGATACCGTGCGCTCGTCCTGCAGGTCGCGGTAGTACACGCCGACCTGGCCGGCCAGCAGCAGGCCTTTGTAGACGATCGTGCGCGCCGACATGGACGGCACGAAGTATTCCTTGCCGTGCTTGAGCTTGAGCGCCTGGATGCGGTGGCTTGCGGTCTTGCGGATCACGTACAGCTTCCGCTCGAGCGCGTCGGTCACCATGATGTCCTTGCCGCGGCCGATGAAGATCTGGCGGATCAGCGGCTCGCTCGCCTTGACGGTGGGCGAAATCGGCATGGTGTGGTCGACCGGCACGTCGCGCCAGCCCAGCACGACCTGGCCTTCGGCCTTCACCGTGCGCTCCAGCTCCTGTTCACAGGCGAGACGCGATGCGTGTTCCTTCGGCAGGAAGACCATGCCGACGCCGTATTCGCCGTGCGGCGGCAGCACCACGCCCTGCTTCGCCATTTCCTCGCGATAGAAGCCGTCCGGGATCTGGATCAGGATGCCCGCGCCGTCGCCCATCAGCGGATCGGCGCCGACGGCGCCCCGGTGATCGAGGTTCTCGAGAATCTTCAGGCCCTGCTCGATGATCTCGTGGCTTTTCTTGCCCTTGATGTGAGCGACAAAGCCGACGCCGCAGGCGTCATGCTCGTTTTGCGGGTCGTACAGACCTTGCGCGGCGGGAACCGGGTGGAGCGGTTGCTGGTGGTCGTTCATGGGGACACCGTCTGTGAGGGGCCGGACAGGCCGTTAAACCGTTTTTCTATTGCCGCAGTGCGATTTACAACCGCGTTCGCGACCGCGACGGCGCGCTCAACGCTCGATGCTACGCGTGTCAAAAAGCGCCGGAATTCGGAATATACGCGACGAATCAATGGAATAGCAAATAAAACGTGATGATTGAACCCCAATTATCAAGTTGGTGCATTGCAGCCAGTTTTTATTGGTGCCATATCAAAACCGTGCAAAAGAAAACGGCATGCGAAGATGCCGTTTCGATGCAGCCCTTTGATGCGAAACGTTTTATTGCTGCTGCGGCGTTTCGCGCACCTTGCGCGGGCGCCCCCGCGGCAGCGGCGAGACACGCCGGTTGGCGGCCCGCGCCGCCCATTCGCGGTACGTGTCGCTGCCCAGAACCCAGCCTTTCAGGGTGGCTTGCTGAAGCTGGCTGGCTTCGCGTTCGTCGAGCGGCTGCTCGCATAGTTCCCGGTACGCGCGCTGCCGTTCGAACGGCGTATTGCCGAGCGACCAGTACAGCGGGTGATCGGTGATCAGGCTGTCGAGCGTGAGGCCGATGTGATGGCGGTAGCTCGACCAGCGGTAATCTTCCGGCGCGCCCACGAGGCCGGCGCGCACCGGACACATCTCGACGACGCGGCTCGCCAGCAGGAAGTAGCGCTCGCCTTCGATCACTGTCGCCCTGTAGCGCCCCTCCCACAACGTGCCTCGGCGCGCGTAGCGCCTGTTAAAGTGCGCCACGTAGCGGCGACCGACCGCCTGCATCGCCTTCGGCAGACTCGACTCCTCGGTCGGCGTGACGAGTAGTTGCACCGCGCCGGGCATCAACGCATACGCGTGGATGGACAGGTGATGGTCGCGTGAAGCCGCTTTCAGACAATCGATGAAAAGCTCGTAGTCCTGGTCGTCGACGAATGCGGGCTGCTGATCGAGCCCGCGGAGGATGACGTGCTGCGGCTGGTCAGGGACATAGAGACGTGCAAGCCGTGCCATGCTGGAGTATCCAATAGTCGCGTTGGTACATACCCGAAGGTCCGAAGAACCGCATCCGCGCAAGGTTCGGCGCGGCGCGGCAGAGCCAGAAACCGCGCGGAGCTTAGGGAGAAAGCTCTAACCGCCGCGTATGGTTTGTTTCAAACGTTCTCGTCATAATGAGCGGGCCTTTTTTGGAGGAGCACATATGAAATTAAAACAGGCCGTAACGGGGATCGCGGCGCTAGCCTGCATGACAACGGCAGCTCACGCGCAATCGGCCGGAAGCTTTTACGTCACAACGGGCTGGTTCCATCTTGCACCTCAATCGAATAGCGAACCGTTGAAGGTGACGAGCATTGGCGGCAGCCCGACCAATATCACAGAAGCCAACACGGGCGCATCGCTCAGTTCCGCCGACACCATCGGCATCACTGCCGGCTACTTCGTTACTGACCACATTGCGGCCGAACTCGTGGTCGGTTACCCGCCTTCATTCGACCTCGAGGGCTCGGGCAGCCTCGCACAATTCGGCAAGCTGGGCCAGGCGAAACAGTGGAGCCCGACTCTGCTGTTCAAGTACTACTTCAATGCGCCGACCGCCGCTTTCCGCCCGTATCTCGGCATCGGCGTGAGCCGCATCTGGTTCACCGACGAAAAGATCACCAACAGCGCCTTCCAGGCAAACGTTCTGCATGGTCCGACCAGCGTCACTACGGATAGTTCGTGGGAGCCGGTGTTTAATGCCGGCTTCACTTACGCCTTCGACCAGCACTGGTTCGCGGGCTTTTCAGTCTCGTACCTGCCGCTCAGCACCACCGCGAAGCTGAGCACTGCCGCGAACACGCCGGTCGGCACGCTGAACGTGCAATCAGAAACGAAGATCAAACTGAACCCGATCGTTACCTACGTCAACATCGGTTACCGTTTCTAACGCTTCGGAAAATTAGGGCCGTTGAGTTAGGGTAGTCGAATTTTCGTGGCTTGGACAACGCCGTCATGTATTCAATGGCGGCGTTTTTATTTTCAGGCACGCGTAACGGCGTTCGTCGGCACGTTTGCCGTGAAGCGACGACATGGATGCACGCGTTGTAAATTTGACCCGCAAATGCGCCAGCCGGTGCAATATCTGCTGACGAATGAGCGCCTGCGGCAAGGCCCCGCAGGGCCTGTCGGGTTTGGCACCAAAGTTGCGTTCTCGGGATGTTTCCCGCGTCTGATCGTGTATCTGCTCTTTGCGGCAACGCGCGGGGACCCTTTTACTTCATCGACGGAGCGACCATGACTGCACTTCCGAATACGCGAGACGCCCTCGGCGAATCCTGGACCAGTACTAGCCGCCGTGCGCGGCGTATCGCTCGCCATAGCCGCCACGCGGCCGAAGATATCGCAGGCGAACTGCGCACGCTAATGTCGGAACTTGAATCCACGCTGGCCGACGGCACCCAGGCCGATGCGGTGGCGCTGCGCGGCAAGCTTCGCAAGCAGCTCGAAGTCGCGCGCGCGCGTTTGAACGACACGCGCGATGCCGTGCGCGAACGCGCCGAAGTCGCGATCTCCGATGCCGACGACTACGTGCATGAAAATCCTTGGCAGACGATTGCGATTGTCGGCGGCGTGGCATTAATCGCGGGCGCGTTGTTCGCTTCGCGGTTGCGCTAGAGCTGCGCAAGAAGCGCTGACGGGGCTGTCTCGAGCGGGGCGTCCCGAAGGTGTGCCGGCGGCTGCAAGGCTGAGCGGGCCGGCGGGCGTGCATTCGTGAATTGCGGTTACGCGTTGGCGGCTCGCGCTTGCGCGGTCTGGGCTCGTGCTTGCGCATGGTTGCCCGCGGTTACGCGGCGGCAGCTCGTGCTTGCGCGTTGACTCCTTCCGGGTGCACGTTGGCTCCCGTTGGCTCCCGTTGGCTCCTCGTCGTCGGGCGTCAGCGCCTCGTGGTTATGCGTCAGCGATTCAGAGGTTACGCGCCAACTGCTCGTGGCAACGCGTAAGCCGTTCGCCGGCGTCCGCTAGCTTGTTGCGATCGCTTGTTGCGATCGCGCGTCAAGTCAAACGCAACGGCGGGACGCGATTCGCCCCGCCGTCGCGCTCCTCAGTTGTCGTCGATCACGAACAGCCGCTGATACTCCTTGACCGCATAGCGATCCGTCATGCCCGCGATGTAATGGGCAATCAGGCGCGGTTGCCGGGATGCGTCCGACGACTGGTAGCTCGGCGGCAACAGCCGCGGATCGTCCGTGAACGCGTCGAACAGACCCGCGACGACCCGACGCGCCTTGTTGGCCATGCGCATCACGCGGTAATGGCGATACAGGTTCTTGAACAGAAAGCGCTTGAGCGCGGCCGCCTGCGCGGCAATGGCTTCGCTGTGCGCGACGAGCGCCGGCGACGAACGCACTGCATCCAACGACGCCGGCGCATGCCGTTCCAGATTCAGCTGGGTCGTATCGATCAGATCGACGATCAGCGTATTGATGATGCGGCGCACCGTTTCATGAATGAGCCGACGCCCTTCGATCTGAGGAAAGTCGCTGCGCGCCGCCTCGAAGTGCGCCTGCCATAACTCCACCTCGGCGAGCTGTTCCACGGTGAGCAGGCCGGAGCGCAAGCCGTCGTCGACGTCGTGATTGTTGTACGCGATCTCGTCGGCAACATTGGCGATCTGCGCTTCGACGGACGGCTGCCGCCCTTCGAGAAAGCGCTCGCCCAGTTCACCGAGCCGCCGCGCGTTCTCGCGCGAACAATGCTTGAGAATCCCCTCACGCGTTTCAAAGCACAGGTTCAGGCCGTTGAATGCGCCGTAGTGCTCCTCCAGATCATCCACCACCGCGAGACTCTGCAGATTGTGCTCGAAGCCGCCGTGTTCGCGCATGCATTCGTTGAGCGCGTCCTGCCCCGCGTGGCCGAAAGGCGTGTGGCCCAGGTCATGGGCGAGTGAAATGGCCTCGACGAGATCCTCGTTCACACGCAGGTTGCGCGCTACCGAGCGTGCAATCTGCGCGACTTCCAGGCTGTGAGTCAGGCGCGTGCGAAACAGGTCGCCCTCGTGATTCACAAACACCTGAGTTTTGTACTCGAGCCGGCGGAATGCCGTCGAATGGACGATACGGTCGCGGTCCCGCTGGAACTCGGTGCGCGCACTGGGGGCGGCTTCCGGATAGCGGCGGCCGCGCGATTGCGCGGAGTGCGCCGCGTACGGTGCGAGGTGGGCTTCGAGTGCTTCCTGCGTCGGCACGCCGAACGTCGCCGTGCCTGCCGCGGGGTCCTGCTTTACAACGTCGCTGCGCCTGTCAGTCACCGGGTTCTCCGAAACATGGGCGGCGCCTCGCGACGCTGGTGCGTGATGCGTTGCTGGATGCCTCGCGGGATCAGACGGCGGCGGCCAGCGTGGCGTGCACCTCGGCATCGGGCGCCTGGGTGATCAGCGTCTCACCGAAACGCTTCAGCAGAATGAATTTGATCGCGCCGGCTTCCGCCTTCTTGTCGACCCGCATGAGTTCGACGTAGCGCGAGTCGCCGAGCGCGGGCGCCCGGATCGGCAAATGCGCGGCGACGATCACGTCGACCAGACGCTTGCGCGCGGCTTCGTCGAGATAGCCCATGCGCACGGACAGATCCGCCGCCATGACCATTCCGCAGCCGACCGCCTCGCCATGCAGCCACTCGCCGTAACCGAGCCCGGCTTCGATCGCATGGCCGAACGTATGGCCAAAATTGAGGATGGCGCGAAGCCCGCCTTCGCGCTCGTCCTGCGCGACCACCGACGCCTTGATTTCGCACGACCGCTTGACTGCCTCGGCCAGCGCCGCGGGTTCGCAGCGATTCAATGCTTCGATGTTGGCTTCGATCCAGCTGAAGAAACCCGCATCGGCGATCGCGCCGGTCTTGATGACTTCAGCGACGCCTGCCGCCAATTCGCGCGCGGGCAGGGTACGCAGCGCGCCGATGTCGGCGATCACGGCCTGCGGCTGGTAGAACGCGCCGATCATGTTTTTGCCGAGCGGATGATTGATGCCCGTCTTGCCGCCCACCGACGAATCCACCTGCGACAGCAACGTGGTCGGCACCTGAATGAAAGGCACGCCACGCATGTAGCAGGCGGCCGCGAAACCCGTCATGTCGCCGATCACGCCGCCGCCCAATGCGATCAACGTGGTCTTGCGATCGGCTCGGGCGCCGAGCAGCGCGTCGAAAATCAGGTTCAGGGTTTCGAGGTTCTTGTACGCCTCGCCGTCCGGCAGCACGACCGTGGAGACCTGCTTGCCGAGCGGCGCCAGCGCGGCGCGCAACGTGTCGCCGTACAGCGGATCGACAGTGGTATTGGTGACGATGGTGACCGAACTGCCGGCGATATGCGGCGCGAACAGTGCGGTCTGGCCGATCAGATCGGCACCGATATGGATGGGGTAGGCGCGCTCGCCCAGTTCGACGTTGACGGTAATCATACGGTCCATTATGACGCAGGAAGTTTGGCGACGCCGGCCAGTTCGAGCTGCATCAGAACCATGTTGACGAGTCCGTTGACCGAAGGCCGGCCGGTTTCGATCACGAAATGCGCGCATTCCCGGTATAACGGGTCGCGCACTTCGTAGAGGGCTTCGAGACGCGCTTTGGGGTCTTCGGTCTGCAAGAGCGGGCGATTCTTGTCGCGCCGGGTGCGCAGCCACAGGTCGTGCGGATTGGCGCGCAAATAGATCACCAGCCCGCGACTTCGCAGCGCCTCGCGGTTTTCAGGCCGCAGCACCGCGCCGCCGCCGGTCGCGAGCACGATATTGTCGCGGGCGGTGAGGTCGGAAATCACGCTCGCTTCGCGTTCACGAAAGCCCGCTTCGCCCTCCAGCTCGAAGATCACCGGGATGCGCGCCCCCGTGCGTGCCTCGATTTCATGGTCGGAATCGAAGAAGGGGCGATCGAGACGGCGCGCAATGGCCCGGCCCACGGTGGTTTTTCCTGCCCCCATGAGCCCTACAAAAAATACATTGGCGTGTGCGTCCCGCGCTTGCAACGGTGTCCTCTGGCTAATCCGGTATGGTTCGTGCCGCAGCTTACTGGCAAAGCGGCTGCCTTGTCGAGCCTGCGCGCCGCCCGGAAGCGCCCGCAGCCCTATCGCTTCGCGCCCGGCGCCCAAATGGGAATTCCCGCGTGGAGGCCTTGTAACGCAAAAAAATCAGGGCGGCCCCGCGCTTTCCCGGTATTGGCGCGAGCGCGCCCTAATTTATCTGGACGACCCGCGGCGTGATGAAAACAGCCAGCTCGCTGCGGCGGTCGCGGTGAGCCCGTTGGCGAAAAAGCGCACCTAAAACAGGTATTTTGCCCAGGACCGGCACCCGAGTCACATCGTCGCGGTCGTCGGTCGCGTAGATGCCGCCGATCGACACCGTACCACCATCCTCGACTTCGACGCGCGTTTGCACGTGTTTGGTGTTGATCGCGGGCCCGGCGTCGGTCTGTTCGCCGACGCTGTCTTTGGCGACGTCGAGGTCCAGCACCACGCGGCCGTCCGGCATGATTTGCGGCTCGACCTCCAGTTTGAGGGTTGCGCGGCGAAACTGCACGCCCGACACGCCCTGCCCCACTTTCGCCTGATACGGCAGTTCGGTGCCCTGCTCGACCACCGCCTTCATCCGGTCGGCCGTGACCACGCGGGGGCTCGAGACGATTTCGCCACGCCCCTGCGCTTCGAGCGCACTGAGTTCGATGTTCAGCAGCCGCGTCGCGCCGGCGGCAAACAACGTCAGACCGGCGGTCGCCGCGTCGAAGCCCGCGATCGGTCGAGCCGACAAATCGTAGCCGGCGTCGGTGAAACCTCTCGCGCTGCCGTCGGCGTTACTGGCCGCCATGGAAAGTTTCACGCCGAGATTGCGCGAAAAACCATGTTCGCCCTCGACGATACGCGCTTCGATCAGCACCTGACGCGTCGGCCTGTCGACCGAGGCGAGCAACGCCGCAATCTGCGCGAGGCGCGCTTCGAGATCGGTCACGAACAGCAGATTGGTGCGCGGATCGGCAGTCGCGGCACCGCGTTTGGACAATACGCGTTGCGCGCCGGACCCCGTCAGCAGACGCCTGACGTCCTCGGCGTGCGCGTAGTGGAGCTCGAACGTGCGGCTCGCGAGCGGCTCGAGATCGGCGGCCCGCGCGTGCGCTTCGAAACGCTGCCGCTCGCGCGCTGCGAGATCCGCGATCGGTGCGACCCAGATGACGTTGCCGTGGCGTTCCATCGCGAGGCCGTTGACGTCGAGCAAGGTATCGAACGCAGTGCGCCACGGCACCTTGTCGAGCCGTAGTGAGACGGCGCCGCGCACCTTGTCGCTCGCGACGATGTTCAGCCCGGTCAACCTTGCAAATGCATTGAGGACTGCGCCGAGTTCGGCACGCTGAAAATTCAGCGAGACCGGTTTGTCGTCGGGGGCGAGGCCGTCGTCGGCGGCACTGCGCGGCGCGCCGCTCAGACGCGCGAGCGGCGGCAGCGGCACCGGCGGACCTTCGAGCGCGGCGGCGCCGGCGGCACTGTCGCGAGCCGCAGCGGTGGATTGCTTTCGTGGCGGCACGGAGCCGTCTGCGTCGACGGCGTCGGTTGCAGGCTCGTTCGTACGGGCGTCGGTGGCCGTCGTACTCACGGTCGACGCGTCCGAATCATCCGCGGAATCCTGGCGAAACGGATTGGGCACTTCGGACGAAATGTCGGGTGGCAAAGACGCTTCGCCGTACGAAGCGCCGGGCGGCGTCGCCGCGCCGTCGAACGGCATCTCGGCAGGCAGCGGTGGCAACGGCGGCTGCGCCTGCGTCGACGCACGCGCAGCGCCGACAGCCAGCGCCGTGCTGACACACAGACCGAGACACAGTTTCAGGCCACGCGGCACACGCGTGTCGGTGCACGAACACATAACAGGAAAAGGCTTCGCCAGTCTCATCACGAAGTCTCCGTCAGTGCCAGCGTGCGTGTCGCGCCGCCTTTCGCGAGCGTGATGCCGAACGCGTCCACCCTCACGACCCGTTCAGTGCCGATCTGCTCGCCGGACTCGACGGCTGTCACGCCGTCCGGCGTATCGAGCAAGGCCAGTCCACGTGTGCGATCGCGCAGCAAGCCCACCAGCCGCAGCTGCGAAACATCGGGGAGCTCGCCGGCGGCCTGCATCTGCGGCTGCGAAAACGGATCGAAGAAGACGACGTTTTCTTCGTCATCCGAATCGAGGCTGTCTTCGGCGAACGTATCCGCGGAGGTGGCCAAAGGCGCCGGCCTCAGCGCATCGAACACCCGCAACGTGGCGCTAATCGACAGTGCGGAGACATCGCGCTTGACGGTCACATCGACAGGCACGATCAGCACCGGCAGATCCGACAGCCCGCGTAGAAACGCCATCAGATGGACGAAATCCGTGTGCGCTGTCAGCCGTAGCGGACGCATATGCTCTGCGCCCGCGCCGCCCGGTGCGCCGGGCTCGACCGTGAGTAACGCCACACTGTTCTGCGCGGCCAGTTCGGAGACGATCCGCACGTCGTCGGCGGAACTCCACGGCGCCGACGAACGCGCGACCGAAGCGGCAAGCGGACCGGCGGCGGCTTCACGACGCAACGCCGGCAATTGCGCGAGCGCGCGCCTCGCACTCGCGAGACGCATGCTGCCGGCTTCCAACGCCACCCGGCTCGCTTCGACACCGCCAAGGTCCGCGACGATCCAGCCGTGCGCGCCAAGGGCGAACACCAGCACGGCAATCAGCAAAGCGACCACCCAGCGGCGGCGCAGGCTCCACGCATCGAGAGGCAAACGCACGCGCTTGATCCAATGAGAGAGTGAAAACCGCGTGCTGAGCACGCCGCCAAATTCGACAAAGGTCGTACTCATTTCGCACCTCCTGATTGTTCAGACTTCACAGCGCGCTGCGCCACAGGCGCGGCCACGCGGGCCGCTTTCTGCGCCGGCTCGTTCCACCGCAGACGCGCGCCGAATTCGATCGGACCGGTCACGCTTGCCTGCACAGCCGCACCGCCGCGTGAAGCCGAGCTATGCAGTTCGCTCACCTCCGCTCCTTTCACGCCATGGATCGCGCTCAACCGTTTGAGCCATCCGGCTGAAGCAAGATGGCCGCGCGAACTCGCCAGCAACTCGGTCTCATCTTCACGGTGGCGCAACTGCTGCAACACCACGCCGTCGCCCGGCTCGAAACTCAGCGCGTCGAGCAGATCGCGTAAATGCGTGAGCGGGCCGGACAGGCTGCTGGCGCGCGCCGCGTTCTGGCGTTGTTCGTCGCGCGCCCGCAGCAATGCCGCGTGTTCCGCGAGCGGTGCTGACAATTGCGCAAGCGATCGCTCGATCGACACACGCTGCGCATCGAGCCGCCCCCTTTCGACTGTCTGCCAGCCGGCCAATACGAAGACAGCCGCGCAACCGGCGAGGACAGCTGCAATCCATTCGAGCAGGCGCCGCCGACGCGCGAGCCGCGCGTCGCGTTGCCGGTAAGGCAGCAGATTGAAACCGCCCAGCCGCCATCGTGTGAAACGCGCGCCGCGTAACGGCGTGCCTGAGCTCGAGACCCTCGCCTGCAACACGCCGCCCGTCATTCGAGCACCCCGCGCAACGCAAGCCCGAACGCGACAGCGCCGGACGGCTCGTGCAACAACGGATCGCTCAACGGACGCTCGAGCCCGCCCAGCACCGCGCATTCGAACGGCAACACCGTGCAGCCCAACACGTCCGCGATATCCGCGGACGTGAAACACACGCCGTCGAGCAGCTCGACCTCCCCGCTCAGCAACGCGCAATCGAGTTCCGGGCCGCGCGCGAGGTCGCGCAGCGCATCGGCGAGATCGGGGTGTTCCGGTGCCGGGTAGCGCATTTCGCCGGCAATGTTGTCGTCGACGATGCGCCAGCCATACACGCCGTCCGTGCCGATCCACAACGCGACATAGGGCTCGTGCGGATCGAGCTCGTAACCCGCCGCGTAGCGCATGGCGCGTAACGCCGCATGGGGCTCACCGTCGATGGCGGTGAGTGAGATACCGGCGATCGCCGCGCATTCGATTCGCGCTTCGAGATGTTGCCGCGCGGTGGCGGCAATGGTCACGGAGCGCACTGGCGAAGGCGCTTCGTCGACATACCAGTCGACCGCGAGCGCATGCCGTTCGAGGCCGGCAATGCGCTCGACTTCACTCATCACCGCCGGCTCCAGTTCGGCCAGTTGATGTCCGCCGTCTTCCGCGCAGCCGCTTTGCGCGGCAAGTTGCGCGAGCGGCACTGTGGCGGTCATGGTGGCCGATGCGGGCAACGCCATCGCGCATCGCAACGCGCGCGTCGCGCATGCGTGCGGCAGTCCGGCGAACGCATCGCGCAGCGCGCGCGCCACTGCATGCCGGTCGGCGATCTCGGTGCCGGCCATTGCACCGGCGACAAGCGGGACGGTGCTCACGTATTCGATATGCAGCGCGGCAGGCGGGCGCGCTCGCTGACTGAGCACGACCAGACGCACCTCCTGCGAACCGACATCGATCCCTGCGGCAAAACGCTGCGCACCGGGTTGCACTGCCTGAAGCCAAGATCTTTTCAACGCCATGACGCCCTCCCTCTGACTCACGCGACGAACCATTCGAACGCGAGTGATGAGGAAGAATTGTGCGTAGCCGCGCCGCCGCGCGACACTCGGCCAAATGGCTAACGTTGGGCAACGCGCGTCCTGTAGGCCATCAAAGCGACTACAGTGAAGGCATTCCCGCGCGGCGCGCAGACTTGTGAAGAAGTGTCAGTAAGCATGCCGAAAGCTGAAAAGCCTGGCGGCTATAATCGCGGGACTGTTTTTTGGTGCCCATATGCAATCCACGTCTCCTACGTCTCCGCCGCCCGCGCCGCAAAAGCGCAAACGCCCGCTGTGGCTGAAGCTCATCATCGGCTTCGTGGGTCTGATCGTCGCCGGCATTCTGTGCGTGCTGCTGGTGCTCGGCTATGCGCTCGTCGTCGCCACGCCCAATCTGCCGGCGCTCGATGCGCTGACCGATTACCGGCCCAAGGTGCCGTTGCGCATCTACACGGCCGACCACGTGCTGATCGGCGAGTTCGGCGAGGAACGGCGCGACATCGTCCATATCCAGGACGTGCCCGACAGTCTGAAGAAGGCGATCCTCGCCATTGAAGACGCGCGCTTCTACGACCACGGCGGCGTCGACCTGACCGGCATTGCGCGCGCGGGCATCGTCGCGCTGACCAATGGCCACGCCACGCAGGGCGCAAGCACGATCACCATGCAGGTGGCGCGCAACTTCTTCCTCTCCAGCGAAAAGACCTACACGCGCAAGATCTACGAGATGCTGCTCGCCTACAAGATCGAGTCGAAGCTGTCCAAAGATCAGATTCTCGAGGTGTACATGAATCAGATCTATCTCGGTCAGCGCGCCTACGGCTTCGCGAGCGCGGCGCGCGTGTACTTCGGCAAAGACCTGAAGGATCTGACGCTGGCCGAATCCGCCATGCTGGCCGGGCTGCCCAAGGCGCCGTCCGCCTATAACCCGGTGGTCAACCCGAAGCGCGCAAAGGTGCGGCAGGAGTACATCCTGCAGCGCATGTACGAGCTGCGCTACATCACCCAGGAACAATACGATGAAGCGAGCCGGCAGCCGCTCGTGGTCAAGGGCGCGGGCAAGGAATTCAGCGTGCACGCGGAATACGTCGCGGAAATGGTGCGTCAGATGATGTACGCGCAGTATCGCGAGGAAGCCTATACGCGCGGACTGAATGTCGTGACCACGATTGATTCGGCCGATCAGGACGTCGCTTACCGGGCGCTGCGCAAAGGTCTGATGGACTACGAACGACGCCACGGTTATCGCGGTCCGGAGGCGTTCATCGAGTTGCCGTCCGACGCCGACGACCGCGAACAGGCCATCGACGACGCGCTGCTCGAACACCCGGACAACGGCGAGATCATCGCCGCCGTGGTCACCGCCGCGAGCCCGAAGCAGGTGCAGGCCACGTTTATCGACGGTAATGTCGCGACAATTCAAGGTGACGGCCTGCGCTTTGCGCAGTTCGCGCTCGGTCCGCGCGCGCAGCCGAATCAACGTGTGCGCCCGGGCGCGATCATCCGGCTCATCAAGAACGACGACGGCGACTGGTCGATCACGCAACTGCCGCAGGTGGAAGGCGCGTTCGTTTCGGTGATCCCGCAGGATGGCGCGATCCGCGCGCTGGTCGGCGGGTTCGACTTCAACAAGAACAAGTTCAATCACGTCACGCAGGCGTGGCGTCAGCCGGGTTCGAGCTTCAAGCCGTTCATCTATTCGGCGTCGCTGGAAAAGGGACTGGGGCCGGCAACCGTGATCAACGACGCGCCGCTCTTCTTCAGCGCGGCTGAAACCGGCGGCCAGGCGTGGGAGCCGAAAAACTACGGCGGCGGCTTCGACGGCCCGATGACCATGCGCACCGCGTTGCAGCGGTCGAGAAACCTAGTGTCGATCCGCATTCTGAACCAGATCGGTACGAAGTACGCGCAGCAGTACATCACGCGCTTCGGCTTCGACGCGGATCGTCATCCGGCTTATCTGCCAATGGCGCTGGGCGCGGGTCTCGTCACGCCGCTGCAGATGGCGGGCGCGTACTCGGTGTTCGCCAACGGCGGCTATCGGATCAACCCGTATCTGATCGCCGAAGTCACCGATCAGCGAGGCATCGTGGTCGCGCATGCGCAACCGCTGGTGGCCGCTCAAAGCGCGCCGCACGCAATCGAACCGCGTAATGCGTACGTGATGAACAGCCTGCTGCAAAGCGTCGCGCAACGCGGCACGGGCGCCAAGACCAATGCGTTGAAGCGCACCGATCTCGCCGGCAAGACGGGTACGACCAACGATTCGCGCGACGCGTGGTTCGCCGGCTATCAGCACACGCTCACGGCCATCGCGTGGATGGGCTACGACAACCCGCGCAGCCTCGGAGACAAGGAAACCGGCGGCGGCCTCGCGTTGCCTGTGTGGGTCGAATACATGGGGCGCGCGCTCAAGGGCGTGCCGGAGTACAAGATGCCGATGCCCGACGGTCTGACTGAACTCGGCTCGGAGTTGTATTTCGACGACTTCACGCCGGGGCGTGGTTTCGTCGCCACTGTCGGCGTCAGTCAGGCGGCGCTGGATGCGCAGGCAAGCGGCGCGGCGGCGGCTCCCGAGCAGGTTGGCGAGCAGGAGAAGCAGGACATCATGAATCTGTTCCGCGGACACTGACGCATTCGTCCGACGTGTCTTGGAAAGCAGAACGGCCGCGCATGTAGCGCGGCCGTTCTGCTTGTGCGGACTGCGCGATCGGAGCCGCCGCGTCCCGGCGCTCCTCCGGACAGCGCGGCTTACGCTTCGAAGTGAACCGGCTCGCCGGCCTGCTGCGTCGCGTACTCCGACAGCGCGGCGAAGAACTCCGTGCCGCTGCGCGTATCGCGCCACTCGCCGTCGACGAAGCGGAAGTGGAAACCGCCCGCTTTCGCGGCGATCCAGATCTCGCTCATGGGCGGCTGAAGGTTGACGATAATCTTCGAGCGGTTCTCGAATTCGAGGGTCAGGACATTGCCGCTGCGCTCGAGTTCGATGTCCGCATCCGTGTCGTCGAGCGCGCGTTCGATGGCGGCTAGCGCGGCTTCCGCGCGGGTCAGGTATTCACTATCGGACATGCTAAACTCCATCGATTATTTATTCAGGGACAGTCATGCGAGTCGTATCTCGGATGCGCGCGGCGGCGCCCGGCCGCGCGATTGTAGCGGTTTTAGCCATTCTCGCAGGTTGTGCACTCGCAGGCTGCGGACAACGCGGTTCGCTCTATCTGCCCACCGTGCCGCCGCTGCCGGCCAAGCCGGTCGATCGCACGCAAACGCCGCCGGACGTCGCGCCATCGGCGCCGTCCACCCCCAGCATCGGCACCGTCCCGGACACCTCCGGCACACCGCTTTCGTTGGCGCCGGAAAACGAACTCGCCACGCCGCCCACCTCCGCCGCACCCGCTAAGGCGGCGCCGTTGCCCGCTTCCGCCGTCACACCCGTTCAATAAGACTTTCGCATGACTCGATCCGCATTTGACTACGTCGACGGCGTGCTGCACGCCGAAGGCGTATCCGCCGTCTCTCTCGCCGAGCAGTTCGGCACGCCGCTCTACGTGTACTCGCGTGCCGCGCTCACCGCCGCCTGGAACGCTTACGCGGGCGCGTGCGCCGGCCGCCGTGCGAGCGTGCACGTCGCCGTCAAGGCCAATAGCAACCTCGCGGTGCTGAACGTGTTCGCGCGCCTCGGCGCCGGCTTCGACATCGTGTCCGGCGGCGAACTGGCACGCGTGCTGGCCGCCGGCGGCAAAGCGGAAAACACCGTGTTTTCCGGCGTCGGCAAGAACGCGGAAGAAATGCGTGACGCGCTCGTGGCCGGCGTGAAATGCTTCAACGTCGAATCGATTCCCGAGCTCGACCGCCTGAATGCGGTCGCCGCGGAAATGGGCAAGAAGGCGCCTGTCTCGCTACGCGTGAATCCCGACGTCGACGCGAAGACGCATCCGTATATTTCCACCGGCCTGAAGTCAAACAAGTTCGGCGTCGCATTCGAAGACGCGCGCGCCACGTATCAGGCGGCCGCGGCCATGGCGAATCTCGAGGTGGTCGGCATCGACTGTCATATCGGCTCGCAGATCACCGAAGTCGCACCGTACCTGGACGCGGTCGACAAGGTTCTGGAACTGGTCGAACAGATCGAGCAGGACGGGCTGAAGATTCGCCACATCGACGTGGGTGGCGGTCTCGGCATCACGTACGACGACGAAACGCCGCCTGAAATCGGCGAGTTCGTGCGCACCGTGCTGGATCGTATCGAAGCGCGTGGCCACGGCCACCGTGAAGTGTATTTCGAGCCGGGCCGCTCGCTGGTCGGCAATGCGGGCGTGCTGCTCACGCGCGTCGAGTTTCTGAAGCCGGGCGCGGAAAAGAATTTCGCCATCGTCGACGCGGCCATGACCGATCTCGCGCGCCCCGCCATGTATGAGGCGTATCACGCAATCGACCCGGTCGTGAAGCGCGACGTGCCGGCCCACGTGTACGACGTAGTCGGTCCGGTTTGCGAAAGCGGCGACTGGCTCGGCCGCGAACGCCTGCTGGCGGTCGAACCGGGCGATCTGCTCGCGATCCGCTCGGCCGGCGCATACGGCTTCGTGATGAGCTCCAACTACAACACCCGACCGCGTGCGGCCGAGGTGATGGTTGATGGTACACAGGTGCATGTGGTTCGCGCGCGCGAAGAGGTGCAGCAGCTGTTTGCGGGCGAAATAATCCTGCCGGCGTAAACGTCATATTGCACGTCAAACCTTGCGCAGTGAAAAAAGAGGCGATGCCGTTGCGGCATCGCCTTTTTTTTTTGCATCACCGATCGCCGCGTCCTCTGCGCGTGCGCCGCTCAACGCACCTTTGACATCCTGTCACGCAACCAGACGATCAAACGCCAACCGAGCAACGCCAACATGATTGCACCGTAAATCTTCGGCAAGATCAGATCATGCTTGCCCGCCTTCATCCACCAGAAGTGCAGGATCGCGAGCGCGCCGATCGCATAGATGAAGCGATGCAGCATCTGCCAGCGGCGCCCGAGCTTGCGCACCATCGCGCGCGGCGACGTCATGGCCAATGCGATCAACAACACGAATGCCGCGAAGCCCACCGTAATGAACGGCCGCTTGCCGATGTCCTTGACGATCTCGGCGACGTCGAACCACTTGTCGAACCACAGGTAGGTGGTGAAATGCAGCGTCGCGTAAAAGAACGCGTAGAGCCCGAGCATGCGGCGAAAGCGCACCAACGCGGCGACGCCGGTGAGCCGGCGCAGCGGCGTCACGGCCAGCGTGATGCAGAGAAAGACGAGTGTCCACAGACCCGTCGAGCGTGTAATGAATTCGATCGGATTCGCGCCGAGCCGGTCGGTCAAGCCGAACAGCACGAGACGCGCGAGCGGATACCATGCCGCGATAAACACCGCGATTTTGGCCGGCACGATCCAGCGCGCGCCCGCTGCGGGCCGCTTCGCGTCCCCCGAGGACGCACGCGACTGCACGCGCGGTGATGTGCGCGCGGTCTGAGTCGCGGGCCGAGCGGCGGTCTGGGCAGCAGGTTGCGGATCGGAAGCCATGATTGCGCCGTTCAGAAATTCTTCTTCAGGTCCATGCCCTGATACAGCGACGCGACCTGATCGCCGTAACCGTTGAACATCAGCGTCTTGCGCTTGGGTGTGAAGAAACCGTCTTCACCGATCCGGCGCTCAGTCGCCTGACTCCAGCGCGGATGATCCACGTTCGGATTCACGTTGGAATAAAACCCGTACTCGTTCGACGCGTACGTGTTCCAACTGGTCGGCGGCTGCTTGTCGAGGAAGCGGATTTTCACCAGCGACTTCGCGCTCTTGAAGCCATATTTCCACGGCACCACGACGCGCACCGGCGCGCCGTTCTGATTGGGTAACACCTGTCCGTAGAGCCCCATGGTCAGCAAGGTCAGGGGATGCATCGCTTCATCCATGCGCAGACCTTCGGAGTACGGCCAATCGAGCACGGGCGTCGACAGCCCCGGCATTTGCGACGGATCGGCGACCGTGATGAATTGCACATACTTGGCGTTGCCCGTCGGCTGCACGCGCTTGATCAATTCCGAGAGCGGCACCCCGAGCCATGGAATCACCATCGACCAGCCTTCCACGCAGCGCAACCTGTACACGCGCTCCTCGAGCGGCGCGAGCTTGAGCAATTCGTCGATGTCGTAGACCTTGGGATTCTTGATCTCGCCCTCGACACTCACCTTCCACGGATGCGCCCGCAGCGTCCCGGCGTTGTGCGCGGGATCGGCCTTGTCGGTGCCGAATTCGTAGTAGTTGTTATACGTGGTGATGTCTTTGTACGGCGTGATCTTGTCGAGCGCAACGAAACGGGTATTGGTCTTCGCCGCCAGCTTTTGCGCCTTCGGATCCGGCGACGTGTAAGCCGCGAGCGCCTCGCCGTTCACACCGATCAGGCTGCCGAGCGCCGCGGCGCCCGCCGCCTGCAATATGCGCCGGCGGTTCTGAAACACACGCTGCGGCGTGATTTCGCTGCGCGCAATGTCGTCGCCGTTGAGTTGAATTCTGTCGCTACGCTTGATCCACATCGTGGTGCTCCTTGCCGGCCCGTCGGTTGACGCATCTTACGGGGCCATATTGATGATCGCCGGTCCGGGCGTCCATCCAGTCATCCATAGGTACTCTCAGGACGAACACCCTGGATGCAGCAAATATTCCATCAGCCAGAAAAAAACCGCCGGTGCTAAGCACACGGCGGTTTCGAGTCGGTTGGGAGCGGCAGATCTTACAGCTTGCCGTAGCTATGCAGGCCCGACAGGAACATGTTGACGCCGAGGAAGGCGAAGGTCGTCACCAGCAGGCCGGTCAACGCCCACCATGCCGCGACCGCGCCGCGCAGCCCCTTCATCAGACGCATGTGCAACCACGCCGCATAGTTCAGCCAGACGATCAGCGCCCACGTTTCCTTCGGATCCCAACTCCAGTAGCCGCCCCAGGCTTCAGCGGCCCACAGCGCGCCGAGAATCGTCGCGATCGTGAAGAACGCAAAACCGACGGCGATCGACTTGTACATCACGTCGTCGAGCACCTCGAGCGCCGGCAGGCGGTCGGCCAGCACGCCGCGCTCTTTCGCCAGATATGCGACGCCCACCATGGCCGACAGCGCGAAGCTGCCATACCCGATGAAGTTGGCCGGCACGTGAATCTTCATCCACCAGCTTTGCAGGGCCGGCACCAGCGGCTGAATCTGCTGCGCGTCACGTGCCACCGAGTACCACATCAGGAAGCCGACTGCGGCGCTGATCACCAGCAGCACGAACGCGCCGAGCGCCCGGGTGTTGTAGTGCTGTTCGTAGTACAGGTAGAAGAGCGCGGTGATCAGGCTGAACAGCACGAACACTTCGTACAGGTTCGAGATGGGAATATGGCCGACGTCCGCGCCGATCAGATACGACTCGTACCAGCGCACCATCAGGCCGACAAAGCCCATCAGCACGGCGGCCCATGTCATCTTCGAGCCGATCGCCGCGCCGGTCGGCGAACGCGACAGCAGGCCGATCCAGTAGAACACGGTGGCGAATACGAAGAGCGCGCTCATCCATAGAATCGCGGACTGGCTCGACAGGAAATACTTCAGGAAGAACGCGTTGTCCGCGCGGCTGAGATCGCCGTGGTAGATCTGGATGGCGAGCAGCGACAACGCCGCGATCCCGACCATCAGCGGACGCACCGGTTTCCAGCGCCAGCCGAGCACCATGAACACCGGCACGGCGCACACCAGCACCAGCTTGTCGTAGTAATTCATGAACGGGTGATAGCGCGACAGCGCAAACCCGGCGCCCGCGACCATCGCGAGGGCAAACAGCCAGTCGACAATGCCGAGCCGTTTCAAAAACGGCCGCTCGTCGTACTGGGCGAGGTTGGGCGCTTCACTCGCGGGGGCCTTCTTGGGCCGCGAGGGTGAAGAGGAGGAGGAAACCTGAGTCAAGTCCATGATCTTACCGGGTCGAATCGTGTGAGCTTGCGGACGGCGCGCCAGCGTTGCCCGATGCGGCGGAGGCGCCAGCGGCGTCGGATGCTTCAGAGAGTTTGGCGCCCAGCGCGGCGCCCACGGCGTCGCGCGTCTGGACGAACTCTTTCTCGAAGTCGAGCGTCTTGCGCGCGCTCGACATCGCCATGACCACGTTCGTGCCGTGGTCGGAGTCTTTGAGCCAGAACCAGAGGCGCCGTTCGCGGACGTAGAACATCGAGAAGATGCCCAAAACGAGGAGCAGGCTGCCAAGATACACGACTTTTTTGCCCGGCGCGCGCGTTAGCTGAAATACCGAAGCTTGCACCTGCTTGAAGGAGTCAAGCTGCAAGTAGACCGGCGATCCATACAGAAAACTGTCGGATATCGCGTTGATCGAGCTCTGGATGAAGCGGCTGGCGTCCGCATTGGCCGCCGCCTCGGGCTCGCCGAGCTGCTGGCGGGACAGTTGGTACAAATCCCATGTGGAACCTTCGAGCATGCGCAGCAGGAGCCCGGCCGCCTTTTCCTGCTCGCCCTTCGGCACAGAATGGTCGATGAAACCGGCAATCGCCTGGAAGCCGCCGATCATCTGGCCGTTCGGCATCTTGATGCTGTTATCCGCGCCCGCAAAAAGGGTCAGCACGCGCAGCGCGCTTTCTTCCAGATGCTGTTGCAGTTCGACATTCGAACCGGGCACCGAGCGCAGCGCGAAACGGTGAGCGGCCGAGGCGCGCATGGCCGGATCTTCGAGCGTGGCGCGCAAGTTCATCCATTCCTTGACCGTGCCGCCGCTGTCGGCGGGAATGCGCAGGTAGCGGAACGGATCGTCCGGATTCACGCGCATGCCGGCGAGGAACATCTTTTCGCCCGACACGTCGACCGGCAGCATGTAGTTGTTGTATTCGCGCGCCTGACCGTCCTTGTCGCGCACCTTGTATTGCACCGACGGGCCGACGTTGTGCAGATCGAGCGGCTTCGAGGTCTTCGCGCCGGAGCCGAGGCGTTCGTCGAACGCTTCTTTCAGCGTGCGGTGCGCCGCGACGCCGCGGGCGTCGGTCTGGCCGCTGCCGTTCTGGATATTTTCGACATTGATTGCGCGGAAATCGGTGAATTCGACTGTCTGGCCGTCGGCAAGCGGCGTAGCCGTACTCAACGGCGCATTGCCGCCGATCGTGCCGCCGAACGGCGCGCTCTTCGCGCTGGCGCCGCTCATCGGATAGGCCGTCATCTGCATTTGCGAGCCGCCGTCCTGAAAGCTCGATTGGTAGATGGACACGCCGTCGTAGGTGAACGGCTGGTTCACCTCGACCCGGGCCGGCACGCGCGCGCCGGTCTTGTGATCCACCACCACGATGTCGCTCGCGAACAGCTTCGGCATGCCCGTCGAGTAGTAATCGACGATGAACTTGTTCAGCTCGATCGAAAAGGGCAGGTCCTGGATCAGCGAGCCGTCCGGCTGGTTCAGGATTGCCGTGGAAACGTGCTGCCCTTCCGGCACCCACGCGTAGCCGCGGAACGTCGGGTTCGATTGCGACAGACGATGTTCCGGCGGAATCTCGTTGATCACCGTGTTGGCGCGAATCGGCGACTTGTCGAACAGCCACATTTGCAGCTTGATCGGCAGATTGCTGTCGAGCAGCCCGCCCAGACAGATCACCACGATCGCGAGGTGAGCCGAGATGTAGCCGAACTTGGTCAACGCGCCGCGTTTGGCGGCGATCAGGGTCGCGCCGTCGGATTCACGCGTGACGAACTTGTAGCCGAGCCTGGCCGAGAGTTTGGCGAGCACGGCCGCGGTCTGCGCGCGCGTGCCCTGCACCGCGAACTCGCCCTTGTGATGGAACGCGCGCAAGCTGCCTTCGCGGACCTTGTCCTTCCAGCTCTTCGCGTCCGCGACCATTTTCGGCGCGTTGCGGATCACGCAAAGCGACACCGAGACCATCAGGAAGCCGAGAATCAGCATGAACCACCACGAGCTGTACACGGTGTACAGGCTCAGTGAGCGGAAAATGTCCGCCCAGAACGGGCCGAACTGATTGACGTAGTTGGGATACGGATCGTCCTGGGTGAGGACGGTGCCGATAATGCTGGCGATCGACAGAATCACGAGCAACGAAATGGCAAAACGCATCGAACTCAAGACTTCGATGACGTTGCGCATGACGCGATTGCCCGACTTCGACTGCAAACCCGACGTGGTGACGCTCATTCATACTCCGACTGAACAGCAAAAAAGGGTGAAGGGCTGTCGTAGGCACGACGCCCCCACCCTTTTCTTGTTTTGTACCGGCCTCGTCGGGCCGGTTGCACTTGCGTGCGGGCTTCCTGTTCCTAGTGCAAGCCCGCGATGTAATCGGCTACAGCCTTGATCTCACTGTCCGACAGACGCGTTGCAATGGCGTGCATCGGCTCGTTATTGTTACGTGCGCCTGGACCTTGCGTGAACGCCAGCAACTGCGCCACCGTATATTCCGCCCACTGCCCCGACAGCCGCGGATACTGCGACGGAATCCCCTGACCGGTCGGCCCGTGGCAGCTCGCGCATGCCGGCACGCCCTTGTCGGCAATCCCGCCGCGATAAATCTTCTGACCGAGCGGAACCGTGTCTTTGTTGTGCGCGTAACCTGGCTTCGGTGTCTGCGTCGCAAAATAGGCCGCGACGTTGACCATGTCCTGATCGGACAGCGCCGCCGCCATGCCCGCCATGATCGCATTGTTGCGCGCCGGCTGCTTGGCGCCCGGCTGGGTTTTGAAATCCTTGAGTTGCTTGACGAGATACTCAGGGTGTTGACCCGCCAGCTTCGGATACGCGCCGCCGGCGCTGTTGCCGTCCGCGCCGTGACACGACGCGCACACCTGCACCGCGATTGCCTGCCCCCGATTGACGTCCGGTTTTGCCGGATCTGCTGCTCGTGCCTGAATTGCCAAACCTGAAAGACCTGCCGCTACATGAAGCACCATCAGAGTCTTGCTCAGTCGATTCATTCGCACACCCTGTCTCGTCTTGTGGGATTTTTAGAGAGCCCCTAAACCTGCCGCTGCGCGCCAGGTTCGGCGTTTTCTTGAAGGTTTTGCAAAATACGACGGCGACCGAGTGACCGCCGGGAGCCGCCAAGGCACGTGGGCTGGACCCCCTCAGGTTTTCAGTAAACCATCGTATTGTACAATAACTCGCTAATCGCTAAGACGCCAGTCGGGCTTGACCCGTCCCCACTCCGGGTTCCCCGGCGTCTCGAATCCTGGCCTGATCATGTCCTTCCTGCTCCACCAATCCCGCTTTTTCACGACCGTCAATCACTTGCGTGATCTGCCGGCCACTTCGCAACCCGAGATTGCCTTTGCGGGACGCTCGAACGCGGGCAAGTCGACAGCCATCAATATTCTGTGCAATCAGAAGCGGCTGGCCTTCGCCAGCAAGACGCCGGGACGCACGCAGCACATCAATTACTTTTCGGTGGGCAAGGCGGACGAGCCGACCGCTCATCTGGTCGATCTGCCGGGCTACGGTTACGCGGAAGTGCCGGGCGCGGCGAAGGCACACTGGGAAGCGTTGCTGTCCACCTATCTGCAGTCGCGTTCGCAATTGCGCGGCATGATCCTCATGATGGACTCGCGCCGCCCGTTGACGGATCTGGACCGCCGCATGATCGAGTGGTTCGCGCCGACCGGCAAGCCGATCCACACACTGCTCACCAAGTGCGACAAATTGACTCGTCAGGAAAGCGTGAACGCGTTGCGCGCGACGCAGAAGGGTCTGGCTGAATATCGCACCGCCGGTTATCGCGGAGAATTGACCGCGCAGCTGTTCTCGGCGCTCAAACGCGTCGGTATCGACGAAGCGCACGAGCTGATCGAAAGCTGGCTGATCCCCGAGGCGAAGGGCGAAACGGACACGCCTCAGTAAGCAACGAGGGCGCCGCGGGACGCGGGAAAACGCCGTTGCGGCCGCCCATAAAAAAACCCGCCGCTTTAACGGCGGGTCAAACAGCCTAATCGAAAAAACGACAGGCACCCGCTCAGGGAGGAGAAGCGGGGAGGTCAGCGCAAGGCGCCTTGCTCGATCGGTATGATATACCATTGTCTCGAAAAGTTTCCGGCAGCGCGGGCAGGCGTTACTTGCCCACTCCACACACCCACGTTTTTTCGATTGGTCTATGAGCTTCTATCCGCACCACCGTCCGCGCCGCATGCGCCGCGACGACTTCTCGCGCCGCCTGATGCGGGAAAACATCCTCACCACCAATGATCTGATCTACCCGGTCTTTATCGTCGAGGGCACGAACGTGCGGCAAGCCGTTCCGTCGATGCCGGGCGTCGAGCGCGTGTCGGTGGATCTCTTGATGGGCGTGGCCGAGCAATGCGTCGAACTGGGCGTGCCGGTGCTTTCGCTGTTTCCGGCCATCGAGCCTTCACTGAAAACGCCGGACGGCCGCGAAGCGACCAACCCGGCCGGTTTGATTCCGCGCGCGGTTCGCGAACTGAAAAAGAACTTCCCCGAGCTGGGTGTGCTCACCGACGTCGCGCTCGATCCGTACACGAGCCACGGCCAGGACGGCGTGCTCGACGAATCCGGTTACGTGATCAACGACGAGACCGTCGAGATTCTGGTCGAACAGGCGCGTGCGCAGGCTGAAGCGGGCGTCGATATCGTCGCGCCGTCGGACATGATGGACGGCCGCATCGGCGCCATTCGCGAGATGCTCGAGAGCGAGGATCATGTCCACACTCGCATCATGGCTTACGCCGCCAAGTTCGCGTCGGCGTTTTACGGCCCGTTCCGCGACGCCGTAGGGTCCGCCACGAACCTCGGCAAGAGCAACAAGATGACCTACCAGATGGACCCGGCCAATTCGAATGAAGCGCTGCGCGAAGTGCAAGCGGACATCAATGAAGGCGCGGACATGGTGATGGTCAAGCCGGGCATGCCGTATCTGGATATCGTGCGACGCGTGAAGGACGAGTTCCAGTTCCCGACCTACGTGTACCAGGTGAGCGGCGAGTACGCCATGCTGAAGGCGGCGGCGCAGAACGGCTGGCTCGATCACGACAAGGCGATGATGGAATCGCTGCTGGCGTTCAAGCGGGCTGGCGCGGATGGTGTGCTGACCTATTTCGCTTTGGATGCCGCGCGGATTTTGCGCTCGCAGAAGTAACTCGACGCGCCGCCTGTCGCGGCGGCTCGGGCGTTGAGGTAAACGGGGGCCGGCTTGTTTGCCGTGCCTCCGTTTTTTGTTTGGTGCGTGGGGCCGCGTGCGCCGTTAGTCTCCAGGAAGGCGGGCCCCTCGCCCTTCGTCATGCCCCGGGGCTACGCGCCCGATCCAGACTCTGCAAGAATTTATCCGCCGACTCATATCCGACGACGCGCAGCACTTCCTTGCCGCTCTGATCGAAGAAGATGATCCCCGGCGGCCCGAACAGGCTGAAACGCTTAAGCAGCGCTTGATCGTCGGCGCTGTTGGCGGTGACGTCGGCGCGCAGCAGATTCATCTGTCTCAGTTTTGCCTGGACGCGCGGGTCGCTGAACGTGAACTTCTCCATCTCTTTGCAGCTGACGCACCAGTCAGCGTAAAAATCGAGCATGGCGGGCTGTGCAGCCGTTTTGACGGCCTCGTCGAGTTCACTCGATGAACGAACCGGGGCGAACGTCAAATCACTCAGGGGCGCGCGGTTCGGCTTAATCGACGCAGTCGCGTCACCCGCCTCCCCGCCGCGCGCCGCCAATACGGCAAGCGGGCGCAGAGGATCGGATGAGCCGGCCGCCAGCCCGACCAACAGCACTGCCGCCCAGACGGCCAGTGCGGCGCCGATCCCACGCCCAAGCCGGCGCCATACGGAAGCGTGCGCAACGGGCGCGGAGAACAACCCGAGGGACACGGCTGCGACCAACAACCAGAGCGCGCTCAACAGCATGGTCGCGGCCGCGCCCAGCACCGGCCAGACGATCCACAGCGCCGCCGCGAGCAGCACCACGCCGAAGAACACCTTCACGCCGTCCATCCAGGCACCGGCGCGCGGCAACAGCGTACCCGCGCCAAGACCGAGAATCAGCAGCGGCACGCCCAAGCCGAGCCCCATCGAGAATAGCGCCGCGCCGCCGAGCACCGCGTCACCCGTATGCGCAATAAACGCCAGCACCGCGAAGAGCGGCGCGGTCATGCAGGCGCCCACCACCAGCGCGGACAGCGCGCCCATCACGGCAACCGCTGCAAACTTGCCCCCAGGGCGACCGGCCGACGCGCGCGAGACGCCGTCCTGCCAGCGCTGCGGAAGCGCGATGTCGACACCGGCAATCAAGGTCAGTGCGAAAACGGTGAGCAGCACGCCAAAGGCACCGAGCACCCACGGATTCTGCAACCATGCGCCGAGGCTTTGCCCAATGAGCGCGGCGGCAATGCCGAGCGCCGTATAGACGAGCGCCATGCCGATCACATAGGCCACCGACAGCGAGAACCCGCGGGCACGCGTCACTCGCGCGCCCTCCCCGATGATGATTGCCGAAAGAATGGGAATCATCGGATACGAACAGGGGAGCAGACTCAGCACGGCGCCGGCGACGAAATAAAGTCCGACGATCGCGAAAAAGCCACCGCCTTGCAGCAGCGACTGCGCGTAATCAGCGCTGGTGGCGCGCTCGAACCATGAGGTGCTCGCCGCGGCCGATTGTTGCGGCCCCCCGGCGCCAGAGATTTGCGCGCTCCCGGCCGGCTGCAGGGCCGCCCCGCTCACGCGGTACACGCGCTCCATCGGCGGATAGCAGATGCCGGCATCGGCACAACCCTGCGACGTCACCGCCAGCTCGAATGGTCCACCCGCTTGTTTAACGGGAATCCGGATCGTCAATTCGTTCCGGTACGTCTCGACGTCCTTGTTGAAGGTCTGATCGAACTTGACGTGGCCAGCCGGCAATTGCGGTTCGCCAATCGTCGCCGTGCCGTTGCGCGTCGCGAAAGCGAAGCGCTCGCGGTACATGTAATAGCCATCCGCGATTTTGTAGGTCACATCGACCTCGCCGGGCCTCTCAGTCGCGCTGAATTTGAACGCGACGGCGGGATCAAGGAAGTCATCCGCGGCGCGAGCGAGCGTGCCGAACTGCGCGAAAACGAGGCAACCAAGCAGGATAAATAGCGAACGCAGCGCACTGCGCGCGCGTCGGTCGAGACCGTTAAACATGGAGAGGACGTTGGGTTTCCGCAGTGATCCACTGGCCGTACGCGACCGACGCCGTCGCTTGCCACGAGAGGATTTCCGGCGTGTCGTAGGGATGGTGAGCCTGAATGTATCGCTCGAGTTCAAGTGCGCGCGCCGCGCTGGTCTTGAAGAGCAACTGGACCTCCTCGGCGGTTTCGATCGCGCCTTGCCAGTGATAGCTGGATTGCACGTCACCCAGCCGGGTGACGCAGGCGCATAGCCGCGCGGCCAAGGCGTCCTCGGCAAGCTTCTGAGCTACGGCAACATCAGGCACCGTCGTCAGAATCAAGGTCACATTCACGCTCACAGATGGCTCCGGCGAGGCTCGATTCAGGTGTCGTTATCGTATCACCTAGCCCTCACGCTCACGCAGGCCGCGCCGCGCCGCGCATACGGCCGCTATGCGACGAATGGCCGCTGAGTTCCAGCGCCGCAAACAAAAAAGCCAGGCTTGGCGCCTGGCTTTTTTTGATGCTTGAAAGCTTACTCAGCTTCTTGCACTTCGACTTCTTCAACTTCCGGACGGTCGAGCAGTTCGACCAGTGCCATCGGCGCGTTGTCGCCGACGCGGAAGCCGAACTTCAGCACGCGCAGGTAGCCGCCCGGACGGGTAGCGTAACGCGGGCCCAAAACTTCGAACAGCTTCGTGACCGAGTCACGATCGCGCAGACGGTTAAACGCCAGACGACGATTTGCCAGTGACGGCTTCTTGCCGAGCGTGATCAGCGGCTCGACGACTTTACGGAGTTCTTTCGCCTTCGGCAGCGTGGTCTTGATGACTTCGTGCTCGATCAGCGAGTTGGACATATTACGGAGCATTGCCAGACGGTGGCTGCTCGTGCGGTTCAGTTTCCGCAGACCATGACGGTGACGCATGTTAATTCCTTCAGTTCAAAGTTTTGGTCCAGCTCTTCTATCGCGCTTGAACTCCCGCAGGTTTCCCAACGGTAACGAGCGCACGGGCCGGTAGTAAAAAAGACAAGACGCGGATTTTAAAGGAAAATCCGCGTCCTTGCCAGTGCAGCGACGGGGCCTGCCCCGGAATTACTTGTCCAGACCAGCCGGCGGCCAGTTCTCGAGTTTCATGCCGAGCGTCAAACCACGCGACGCCAGTACTTCCTTGATTTCGTTCAGCGACTTGCGGCCCAGATTCGGCGTCTTCAGCAACTCGTTTTCCGTGCGCTGGATCAGGTCGCCGATGTAGTAAATGTTCTCGGCCTTCAGGCAGTTCGCGGAACGAACCGTCAGTTCGAGATCATCGACCGGGCGCAGCAGGATCGGATCGATCTGCGGCGCACGCGACGGCGCTTCAGCCGTTGCTTCGGTGCCTTCCAGAGCAGCAAAGACCGACAGTTGATCGACCAGAATGCGCGCCGATTGACGGATCGCTTCTTCCGGCGAAATCACACCGTTGGTTTCGATGTTCATCACGAGCTTGTCGAGGTCGGTACGCTGTTCGACGCGAGCGCTTTCAACGGCGTAGCTCACGCGGCGAACCGGCGAGAACGACGCATCCAGCACGATACGGCCGATGATCTTGGCCGACTCTTCGCCGTAACGACGCACGTTGCCCGGCACATAGCCGCGGCCCTTCTCGACCTTGATCTGCACGTCGAGCTTGCCGCCCTTCGACAGATGCGCGATCACGTGATCCGGGTTGATCACTTCGCAATCGTGCGCGAGTTCGATGTCGCCAGCGGTGACAACGCCTTCGCCTTCCTTGCGCAGCGTAACCGTCACTTCGTCACGGTTATGCAGCTTGAACACCACGCCCTTCAGGTTCAACAACAGGTTGACCACATCCTCTTGCACACCGTCGAGCGTCGAATACTCATGCACGACGCCTGCGATCGTCACTTCGGTCGGCGCGTAGCCGATCATCGACGACAGCAGCACGCGCCGAAGCGCGTTACCCAAGGTGTGGCCGTAACCGCGTTCAAACGGTTCCATGACCACTTTCGCATGGCTCTCACCAAGCGATTCAACAGCGATGATCTTGGGTTTCAACAAACTGGTTTGCATAGGTTTTCCTTTTCAATACCCTCGGCTCGTTACACCGATAAGGCTGACCGGTAACAACCTGAAAATAAACAGCCGAGACGCCCCCTTGCTTAGCGCAATCGGGGTGCCCCGGCCGTTAATCCGATTACCGCGAATACAATTCGACGATCAGGCTTTCGTTGATGTCGCCAGCGATGTCGCTGCGTTCCGGCTTCTGCTTGAACGTGCCTTCGAACTTCTTCGAATCGACAGCGACCCAGCTCGGCAGACCGCCCTGCTCAGCCAGCGACAGCGCTTCGAGAATACGCGCTTGCTTCTTCTTCTGTTCGCGGACTGCAACGACGTCGCCAGCCTTCACTTGCATCGACGGAATGTTCGACACAACGCCGTTCACCATGATCGCCTTGTGGCTCACCAGCTGACGCGCTTCAGCGCGCGTCGAGCCGAAGCCCATGCGATACACGACGTTATCCAGACGCGATTCGAGCAATTGCAACAGGTTTTCACCCGTGTTGCCCTTCAGGCGGTCCGCTTCAGCGAAGTAACGGCGGAATTGACGCTCGAGGACACCGTAGATGCGCTTCACTTTTTGCTTCTCGCGCAACTGCGTGCCGTAGTCGGACGTACGTGCACCCGACGTGCGGCCGTGCTGGCCAGGCTTGCTGTCAAGCTTGCACTTGTCAGCGAGCGAACGACGGGCGCTCTTCAGGAAAAGGTCAGTGCCTTCACGGCGGGACAGCTTGGCCTTAGGGCCGATATAACGTGCCACGTTGATTCCTTCTATGATTAATCACGCGAATGCATGCACCCGCGCTAGTCCGAACCCTTTGGGTCGAACGGTGGGCTTAGTCAATTCAATAGCGCAAGCAGCCTGCCGCCGCGCAGGGCGGCAACAGGCGCTGGCAAAACAAGCGTCTTAGATACGACGACGCTTCGGCGGACGGCAGCCGTTGTGCGGAACCGGCGTCACGTCGGAGATCGCGGTGATCTTGATGCCAAGACCATGCAACGCGCGCACCGCCGACTCACGGCCAGGACCGGGGCCCTTGATCCGCACTTCGAGGTTCTTCACGCCGTATTCCATCGCCACGCGGCCTGCCGATTCGGCTGCCACCTGAGCTGCAAACGGAGTCGATTTACGCGAACCCTTGAAGCCCTGACCACCCGACGTTGCCCAGGCAAGTGCATTGCCTTGACGATCGGTGATCGTGATGATGGTGTTATTGAACGACGCGTGAACGTGAACCACGCCCTCGGCGACGTTCTTCTTGACCTTCTTGCGAACGCGTTGCGCCGCGGAGTTGTTCGAAGCCTTAGCCATTACGTTTTCCTGTAACTGTCAGTTCCGCTTACTTCTTCAGCGATTGCGCTGCACGACGCGGACCCTTGCGCGTACGGGCATTCGTACGCGTACGCTGGCCGCGCAGGGGCAAGCCCTTACGATGCCGAACGCCACGGTAGCAGCCGAGATCCATCAGGCGCTTAATGTTCATCGTCGTTTCACGGCGCAGATCGCCTTCAACGATGAACTTGCCGACTTCTTCACGCAGCTTTTCGAGGTCTGCGTCGTTCAGGTCTTTGACCTTCTTCGAAAATGCCACACCAGCAGCGACGCAAATGTCGCGCGAGCGCGTGCGGCCGATACCGTAAATAGCCGTCAGGCCGATTTCGGTATGCTGGTGATTCGGGATGTTAACCCCTGCGATACGAGCCATTGTTTTTCCTCAAACAAAAAGCGCAAGCAAAAGCGCGGCGTTCAGCCTTGACGCTGTTTGTGGCGCGGATCAGAGCTGCAAATCACGCGCACAACGCCTTTGCGCTTGATGATCTTGCAATTGCGGCAAATGCGCTTAACCGATGCCATCACTTTCATGATATTACCCTTTTTTCAAATCACTTCGCCCGGAACACGATCCGCGCACGCGACAGATCGTAAGGCGTCAATTCAACCGTCACCTTGTCGCCCGGCAAGATACGGATATAGTGCATCCGCATCTTCCCAGATATGTGTCCCAATACGACATGGCCGTTTTCCAGCTTCACCCTGAAGGTAGCATTAGGCAGGTTTTCGATGACTTCACCCTGCATCTGGATAACATCGTCTTTGGCCATAAGTCCTTTCAACGCATCGGGACGCCGCCGCCTTTGAAATTAGCTTTCTTCAGCAGCGATTCATACTGTTGCGACATAACGTACGACTGCACCTGCGCCATGAAATCCATTGTGACGACGACAATGATCAGCAGCGACGTTCCACCAAAATAAAACGGCACGTTCCAGCGCAGCACCAGAAACTCGGGCAGCAGACAAACAAACACGATGTAGATCGCACCGGCCAGCGTCAGACGCGTCAGGATGCGGTCGATGTATCGTGCGGTTTGATCGCCCGGGCGGATGCCTGGGACGAATGCGCCACTCTTCTTCAGGTTGTCGGCCGTCTCTCTGCTGTTGAACACCAGTGCGGTGTAGAAGAAACAGAAGAAAACGATCGCCAACGCGTACAGCAACACGTACACGGGTTGACCGGGCTTAAGGGCTTCGGCCACGTTGTGCAACGTGTCTGCGAACCAGCTGGTACGCGACCCCGAACTGAACCAGTTCAGGATGGTTGCCGGGAAGAGAATGATCGACGATGCAAAGATCGGCGGAATCACGCCCGACATGTTCAACTTCAGCGGCAAATGCGAAGACTGACCGCCGTAAATCTTGTTACCGACCTGCCGCTTCGCGTAGTTCACAAGAATCTTGCGCTGGCCGCGTTCGATGAACACCACCAGATACGTCACTGCAGCAATCAGTGCGACGACGATAATCGCGGATATCGGGCTCATCGAGCCGGTCTGCACCAGCGAAACAAGACCGCCGATCGCATTCGGGAAGCCCGCTGCGATCCCGCCGAAAATAATGATCGAGATACCGTTGCCAAGCCCGCGCTCCGTGATCTGCTCACCCAGCCACATCAGGAACATCGTGCCGGTCACCAGCGTCACGACCGTCGTCAACCGAAAAACCATCCCCGGATCAATCACCAGGCCTGGCTGATTTTCCAACGCCACGGCAATGCCGAACGCCTGGAACGTCGCCAGCAGAACCGTGAAGATACGCGTGTACTGCGTAATCTTCCGTTGCCCTGCCTGCCCTTCTTTCTTTAACGCTTCGAGCTGCGGCGAGACAATCGCCAGCAACTGCATGATGATCGACGCCGAAATATACGGCATGATCCCCAGCGCAAAAATCGTGAACCGCGAAAGCGCGCCACCCGAAAACATGTTGAACATGCCAAGGATGCCGCCCGACTGGCTTTGGAACAGCTTTGCCAGCTGGTCCGGGTCAATACCCGGCACCGGAATATGCGCGCCGATACGGTAGACGATCAACGCCAGCAGCAGGAACACTGCTCGCCGACGCAGATCGCCGAACTTCGCCGCGCTGCGACCGGGTTTTGCGAGACTCGGGCTGTTAGCCAAGTACCTTCTCCGATGCAAATGCTAGTGACGGCAAATAACTTGCGCGTTACTCGGCAAAAGAGCCGCCGGCTGCTTCGATAGCAGCGCGCGCACCCTTCGTCGCACCCAGACCCTTCACAACGACCTTGCGCTTGAGCTCGCCCGTCGCGATGATCTTGGCGCTCTTGATCAGCTCGCCGATCAAGCCGGCTTGCTTCAGAGCCAGCAGATCGATTTCGTCGACCGGCAGCTTTTCCAGATCCGAGAGTCGCACTTCACCAACGAATTCCTTCGTCAGCGAGGTGAAGCCACGCTTCGGCAGGCGACGTTGCAGCGGCATTTGACCGCCTTCGAAGCCAACCTTGTGAAAGCCGCCCGAACGCGACTTCTGACCCTTGTGACCACGGCCAGCGGTCTTGCCGAGGCCGGAGCCGATGCCGCGACCAACGCGACGCTTTGCGTGCTTCGCGCCTTCAGCCGGCTTCAGGTTATTCAATTCCATTATCAACTCCTTGAGTCCTGGTCAGCCGCTTAGCTGATGACCTTAACGAGGTACGAAACCTTGTTGATCATGCCGCGCACAGCCGGCGTGTCCTGCAACTCGCTAACCGAGTTGAGTCGGCGCAGGCCCAAGCCACGCACCGTTGCACGGTGCGTTTCACGGGTGCCGATCAGGCTCTTGACGAGCTGGACCTTGACAGTTTTATCAGACATGGTGTCCACCTTAGCCCAGAATATCTTCGACGGACTTGCCGCGCTTCGCCGCGATGTCGCCCGGCGTGGACTGCTTGCGCAGACCGTCGAGCGTTGCACGAACGAGGTTGTACGGGTTCGTCGAACCGTGGCTCTTGGCCACAACGTTCTGCACGCCCATCACGTCGAACACTGCGCGCATCGGACCGCCGGCGATCACACCGGTACCGTCCTTGGCCGGAGCCAGGAGGACCATCGATGCGCCGTGCTTACCGTGCACTTCGTGCTGCAGGGTACCGTTCTTCAGCGGCACCTTGAACATGTTGCGGCGAGCCTGTTCCATCGCCTTCTGAACAGCGACCGGCACTTCCTTCGCCTTGCCCTTGCCCATACCGACGCGGCCATCACCGTCGCCAACCACGGTCAGTGCGGCGAAGCCGAGAATCCGGCCACCCTTCACGACCTTGGTCACGCGGTTGACCGAAATCATTTTTTCACGAAGGCCGTCGTCGCGTTCGTCAGCCTGAACTTTCGCTTGCATCTTTGCCATGACGAATTCTTCCCTTAGAACTTGAGTCCGGCTTCGCGCGCCGCATCAGCCAGCGCTTTCACGCGGCCGTGGTAACGGAAACCCGAACGGTCGAAGGCGACGGATTCGATGCCGGCAGCCTTAGCCTTTTCTGCGATGCGCTTACCGATCAGGGTAGCAGCGGCGACGTTGCCGCCTTTGCCCGTCTGATCAGCCAGTTGCGCACGCACTTCGGCTTCGAGCGTCGACGCGCTGGCGAGCACCTTGGTGCCGCACGGCGAGAACACTTGCGCATAGATGTGCGTGTTCGTGCGATGCACGGCGAGACGCGCGACCTGCAGCTCAGCGATCTTGATACGCGTCTGACGAGCGCGGCGCAGGCGAGATTGAGTCTTATCCATGATTGCGCACCCTTACTTCTTCTTCGTTTCTTTGAGGATCACAACCTCATTGGCGTAACGCACACCCTTGCCTTTATAGGGCTCCGGCGGACGATAGCCGCGCACTTCTGCAGCGACCTGGCCAACTTGTTGCTTATTGATCCCCTTGATCACGATTTCGGTTTGCGTCGGGGTTTCAGCCTTGACGCCTTCCGGCATCTGGTGCACCACGGGGTGCGAGAAACCCAGCGACAGGTTCAGCTTGTCGCCTTGCGCTTGTGCGCGGTAACCGACGCCAACCAGCGTCAGCTTGCGCTCGAAACCCTTCGTCACGCCGTTCACCATGTTCGCAACCAGTGCGCGCATCGTGCCCGACATCGCATTCGCTTCGCGGCTTTCGTCAACAGGCTCGAACTTCAGCGTGCCGTTGTCGTTCACCACCTTCACAAGGCTGTTGGCAGCCTGCGAAATCGTACCCAGCGGGCCCTTGACGGTAATACGTTCGTCGCTCAGGGCCACTTCTGCGCCTTGCAGCGCGACAGGGCTTTTACCTACTCGAGACATGTTTCTCTCCTTTCGGCCTTAAGCGACGTAGCAGATGACTTCGCCGCCAACGCCCGTTGCACGCGCCTTGCGGTCCGTCATCACGCCCTTCGGCGTCGACACGATTGCCACGCCGAGGCCATTCATGACCACGGGGATGTCGTTACGGCCGCGGTACACACGCAGACCAGGCTTCGAAACGCGTTCAATGCGTTCGATGACCGGACGGCCAGCGTAGTACTTCAACACGATGTTCAATTCAGATTTCGCACCTTCGGACTTCACTGCGAAATCATCGATATAGCCTTCGTCCTTCAGGACCTGCGCAATCGCAACCTTGACTTTCGACGAGGGCATAGTCACCGAGACTTTCTCAACCATCTGCGCATTGCGGATGCGAGTCAGCATATCGGCGATAGGATCACTCATGCTCATTTACGTTTCTCCTATTACCAGCTCGCCTTGGTCAGGCCAGGGATCTCGCCGCGGAACGCGATTTCGCGAATCTTGTTACGCGCCAGCCCGAATTTACGGAACGTGCCACGCGGGCGACCGGTAATTGCGCAACGATTGCGCTTACGGGTCGGATTAGAGTTGCGCGGCAGTTGTTGCAGTTCCAGACGTGCTGCGTAATGCTCTTCGTCCGACTTGCTCATATCGCCGATGATCGCTTTCAGCTCAGCACGCTTGGGAGCGTACTTAGCGGCCAGGCGAGCACGCTTCTTTTCACGTTCGATCAGTGCCAGTTTAGCCACGGTAACCTCAGTTTCTGAACGGGAACTTGAAGCTGGCGAGCAGAGCCTTTGCTTCGTCGTCGGTCTTCGCAGTCGTCGTGATGCTGATGTTCAGCCCACGCAGTGCGTCGATCTTGTCGTAGTCGATTTCGGGGAAAATGATCTGCTCTTTCACACCGATGTTGTAGTTGCCGCGACCATCGAACGCACGACCCGACACGCCACGGAAGTCACGCACACGGGGGAGCGCGACCGTCACGAAACGGTCCAGAAATTCGTACATTGCCTGACCACGCAACGTGACCATTGCACCGATCGGATAGCCTTGACGGATCTTGAAGCCGGCGATTGCCTTGCGCGCCTTCGTGATCACTGGCTTCTGGCCTGCGATCTTCGTCAGGTCGCCAACGGCGTTCTCGATGATCTTCTTGTCAGCAACCGCTTCGCCAAGGCCCATGTTCAGGGTGATCTTGGTGATGCGCGGCACTTCCATCACGGACTTGTAACCGAACTTCTCGATGAGGCCGGGTACAACCTTTTCTTTGTAAAACTCTTGCAAACGAGCCATTTTTTTACTCCGCAGCGTCAGGCGCTCAGCTCGGCACCGGTCGTCTTAAGGAAACGGACTTTCTTGTCTCCTTCGACCTTGATGCCTACACGCGACGCCTTGCCATTCGCGTCGACCAATGCGACGTTCGAAATTTGCAGCGGCATCGTCTTGGCTTCCACACCGCCCGTCGTACCCTTCATCGGGTTCGGCTTGACGTGTTTCTTGACGAGGTTGATGCCCTCGACAATCACTTTGCCTTCGCCAACGGACAGCACGACGCCGCGCTTGCCTTTATCTTTGCCGGTGATGACGATAACTTCGTCACCTTTGCGAATCTTGTTCATCGCGACTCCTTACAGCACTTCAGGTGCCAACGAAACGATCTTCATGAATCGTTCGCTGCGCAACTCGCGCGTGACAGGCCCGAAAATACGGGTGCCAATAGGTTCGAGCTTCGCATTCAACAACACTGCGGCGTTGCCATCGAACTTGATCAGCGAGCCGTCCTGACGGCGCACGCCCTTGGCGGTGCGAACCACCACGGCGTTATAAATTTCGCCTTTCTTCACGCGCCCGCGCGGCGTTGCTTCTTTGACGGTCACCTTGATGATGTCGCCAATGCTGGCATAACGACGCTTCGAGCCGCCGAGCACCTTGATGCACATGACTTCACGCGCACCCGTGTTGTCGGCCACTTCAAGCCGAGTTTCGGTCTGGATCATGGTTTATCTTTCCCAACTTAATCCGGTCACACCACCATGGCGTACCCGGTCAGTCTTGGTCCCGTCAGCCAATCGGCTGCTTGGGTTAGAACAGCAGCGACGGCAAACGAAACCCGCCATCGCAATCCGGTGAATCCTTCGGAACAGACTGGCGCCTGAACCGCTTCCCCCACCAACTTCGCCCGCGACGGGGCTCCCATAAAAGAGGGAAGACCGAGATTATAACAAATAATCTCGGTCTTGCAAGCGAAACTTACTGCGATTTCAATTACTTCTACAACTTCGCGGCGTCAGATGACGCGAGCAGCCTCGACCAGGCGAGCCACAACCCAAGCTTTCGTCTTCGAAATCGGACGCGTTTCCTGGATTTCAACAAGGTCGCCCTCGTTGTACGTGTTGGCGTCGTCGTGCGCGTGATACTTCTTCGAACGCACAACGTACTTGCCGTAGATCGGGTGCTTCACTCGGTGCTCAACCAGCACGGTGACCGTCTTGTCCATCTTGTTGCTGACGACCTTGCCGACCAGCGTCCGCTTGAGCGAGGTTTTTACGCTATCGTTCATTTCTGGTTCGCCTTCTCAGTCAGGACGGTCCGCACACGTGCGATGTCGCGACGAACCTTCTTCAGCTGGCTCGTGTTGGTGAGCTGCTGGGTCGCGAGTTGCATGCGCAGGCCGAATTGCGCCTTCAACAGGTCCGACAGCTCCTTGTTGAGCGCGGCCTGATCTTTCTGGTGAAGTTCGGAAGCCTTCATCATTTGCTCCTTAGGCGCCGAGCTGACGCACGATAAACGTCGTCTTGAGCGGCAGCTTAGCTGCAGCCAGACGGAACGCTTCGCGTGCCAGCTCTTCGGTTACGCCGTCCATTTCGTACAGCATCTTGCCCGGTTGAATCTCTGCGACGTAGTACTCAGGGTTACCCTTACCGTTACCCATCCGTACTTCAGCCGGCTTGTGCGAGATCGGCTTGTCCGGGAAGATGCGGATCCAGATGCGGCCACCACGCTTGATGTGACGCGTCATTGCACGACGTGCCGCTTCAATCTGGCGCGCGGTCAAGCGACCACGACCGATAGCCTTCAGGCCGAATTCACCGAACGAAACCGCGTTGCCGCGAGTAGCGATACCGGTGTTACGACCCTTCTGCTCTTTGCGATACTTTCTGCGTTTCGGTTGCAGCATCGTTATTCTCCAGTCTTCCCGCCGTCGCCGGCACCGCCAGCACGACGAGGAGCGCCACGGCGTGCACCTGCCGGGCCACCACCTTCACCATCGCGACGCGGACGGCGATCGCCACCCGGACGTGCGTTGCGGCGCGGACGCTTTTCTTCGGCGGCTTCTTCAACCACCGGTGCGTCGTTGCGGCCGAGCGTATCGCCCTTGTAGACCCAAACCTTCACGCCGATGATGCCGTACGTCGTCTTCGCTTCCGAAGTTGCGTAGTCGATATCAGCGCGCAGCGTATGAAGCGGCACGCGACCTTCGCGATACCATTCCGTACGAGCGATTTCGATACCGTTCAGGCGGCCGGCGCTCATGATCTTGATGCCTTGTGCACCCAGACGCATTGCGTTTTGCATCGCACGCTTCATCGCGCGGCGGAACATAATCCGGCGCTCGAGTTGTTGCGTGATCGAATCAGCGATCAGTTGCGCATCGGTTTCCGGCTTGCGGATTTCTTCGATGTTGACGTGGACCGGAACGCCCATGCGGCGTTGCAGTTCCGACTTCAGCAGCTCGATATCCTCGCCCTTCTTCCCGATGACCACACCCGGACGCGAGCTATAAATCGTGATGCGCGCGTTCTTCGCCGGACGCTCGATAACGACGCGACCAACCGAAGCGTTCTTCAGCTTCTTCTTCAGGTATTCACGAACACCGATGTCTTCCTGCAACATCGCCGCGAAATTGTTGTTGTTCGCGTACCAACGCGACGCCCAATTGCGGCTGACGGCCAAACGGAAGCCAGTCGGATGAATTTTCTGTCCCATCGTATGACCCCTTAATTCCCGACCGTCACAGTGATGTGACAGGATTGCTTCTCGATGCGGTTACCGCGGCCTTTAGCGCGCGCGGTAAAACGCTTGAGCGACGCAGCCTTGTCGATGTAGATGCTCGTGATCTTGAGCTCATCGATATCGGCGCCTTCGTTATGCTCCGCATTCGCGATCGCCGACAGCACGACCTTTTTCACGATTCCCGCAGCCTTCTTCGGCGAGAACGTCAGAACGTTCAGCGCCTTGTCGACCGGCAAACCGCGGATCTGGTCAGCCACAAGGCGCGTTTTCTGCGCCGAGATGCGGGCACCGCGATGAATTGCTTTCACTTCCATCATGAGCCCCTTATTTCTTAGCCTTCTTGTCGGCTGCATGACCCTTGAACGTACGGGTCAGTGCGAACTCGCCAAGCTTGTGGCCGACCATGTTTTCCGAGATGTACACCGGAACGTGTTGACGGCCGTTGTGAACGGCGATCGTCAGACCGATGAAATCCGGGAGGATCGTCGAACGGCGCGACCAGGTTTTGATCGGCTTCTTATCCCGCGAAGCTGCTGCCGCCTCAACTTTCTTCAGCAAATGGGCGTCGCAGAACGGACCTTTTTTTACAGAACGTGCCATTGCCTACTCCTTAACGCTTGTGACGGCGCTGGACGATCATGCTCGTCGTGCGCTTGTTGCTGCGGGTGCGATAACCCTTAGCAGGCGTGCCCCACGGGCTCACCGGATCGCGACCTGCAGCCGTCTTGCCTTCACCACCACCGTGCGGGTGATCGACCGGGTTCATTGCAACGCCACGCACCGTCGGGCGGATACCGCGCCAGCGGTTCGCGCCAGCCTTACCGATTTGACGGAGGCTGTGCTCTTCGTTGCCAACTTCACCAATCGTCGCGCGGCACTCAACGTGGACGCGGCGGATTTCACCCGAGCGCAGGCGGACCTGTGCGTAGATGCCTTCACGAGCCAACAGCATCGCCGACGTACCAGCCGAACGCGCCATTTGCGCACCCTTGCCCGGCAGCATTTCGATGCAGTGAATCGTCGTACCGACCGGAATGTTGCGGATCGGCAGCGTGTTGCCAGCGCGGATCGGCGCTTCCGAACCCGACATCAGTTGCTGGCCGACGATGACACCCTTCGGAGCAATGATGTAGCGGCGTTCGCCGTCTGCGTACAGAACCAGCGCGATGTTCGCGCTACGGTTCGGATCGTACTCAAGACGTTCGACCTTCGCTGCGATACCGTCCTTATTGCGACGGAAATCGACGACACGATAGTGATGCTTGTGACCACCACCCTTATGACGGGTCGTGATGTGACCGTTGTTGTTACGGCCGGCGGTCGTGGATTGCGAGTCGAGCAGCGGTGCGAACGGCTTGCCCTTATGCAGATCCTTGTTGACCACCTTGACCATCGCACGGCGGCCCGGCGAAGTCGGCTTAACTTTAACGATTGCCATGATTACTTGGCCTCCGCTTCAAAGTTGATTTCCTGGCCGGGCCTCAGGCAGACATACGCCTTCTTCACGTCCTTGCGCTTGCCCATGAAGCGGCCAAAGCGCTTGGCTTTGCCCTTCGAGACCAGCACGTTGACGGAATTGACTTCCACCTTGAACAGCAGCTCGACTGCAGCTTTCACTTCCTGCTTCGTGGCATCGGGCGCGACTTCGAACACTACTTGCTCGTTCTTGTCGGCCACCAGCGTCGCCTTTTCGGAGATCACCGGCGCGAGCAGGACCTGCATCAAACGATGATCGTTCTTGCGAATCTCGCTCATGACAGCAACTCCTCGATCTGGGCGAC